>Ga0308164_10000112_pt1 | contig 227881 bp, 199 predicted proteins | sample PhyTR2_FD_201031 | JGI IMG/M metagenome (GOLD analysis project Ga0308164, IMG submission 201031) | Phyllosphere microbial communities from UC Gill Tract Community Farm, Albany, California, United States - DLSLT.R2 | ecosystem: Host-associated > Plants > Phyllosphere > Unclassified | place... | reverse complement strand
GAACTCAGAAGTGAAACGCCGTAGCGCCGATGGTAGTGTGGGGTCTCCCCATGCGAGAGTAGGGAACTGCCAGGCATTATATAAGTGAAGAAGCCCCGCACGAGAGTGCGGGGCTTTTTTACGTCTGAATTACGCTTTATTTAGCAAAATTGTTAATGATTTTCCCGCTTCCTGCAGCGCTATCACCGGCCGGCTTTCTCTCATGATTGCCAGCAACTCGCTGATTTTTCGATAATTAGCGACATGGCTCACAAATATAATCTCGGATTACCCCGCCTTTACCTTCGGTAGACTTAAATGCTTTACTCACTCCTTTAAACGCTGTTGATCAGCAAGGAACAGAGGTAAGGCATGACACCCACCAATAATAAAACTCAGCCGGATGATACAAAGAAACGTATCTGGGCAATCGTCGGCGCGTCATCGGGCAACCTGGTTGAATGGTTCGACTTCTATGTCTATTCATTCTTCTCGCTCTACTTTGCGCACATCTTCTTCCCAAAGGGTGACACCACAACGCAGTTATTGCAGACAGCGGGCGTTTTTGCAGCAGGATTTTTAATGCGTCCGATTGGCGGCTGGTTATTCGGCTATATTGGCGACAAGCATGGCCGAAAAAATTCGATGCTGGTTTCGGTCTGTATGATGTGTTTTGGTTCGCTGGTGATCGCCTGCCTGCCCGGTTATGCAGCGATTGGCGTAGCCGCTCCCGTCATTCTGCTGCTGGCGCGTATGTTTCAGGGATTATCGGTGGGTGGGGAGTATGGGACCAGCGCAACCTACATGAGTGAAGTCGCCCTGGAAGGACGCAAGGGATTCTATGCCTCTTTCCAGTACGTCACGCTGATTGGCGGTCAGTTAGCGGCGGTGCTGACCGTGGTGGTCCTGCAATTTGTGCTCACTGATGCAGAGCTGCGCAGCTGGGGCTGGCGCATTCCGTTCTTCCTCGGCGCACTGCTCGCCGTTGTCGCATTATGGCTACGACGCTCTCTGGAAGAAACGTCAGATAAAGCCAGCCGCGAACATCGTGATGCGGGTAGCGTCATCGGGTTACTGCGCAATCATACCCGTCCCTTCCTGATGGTGCTGGGTTTCACCGCGGGTGGATCCCTGAGTTTTTACACCTTCACCACCTACATGCAAAAGTATCTGGTTAACACATCAGGCATGGATCCAAAAACGGCCAGCGGGCTGATGACCGGGGCACTGCTGGTCTTCATGCTGATTCAGCCAATAATCGGTGCGCTGTCAGATAAAATCGGTCGTCGCACTTCGATGATGATCTTTGGTGCGGGGGCGGCGATATGTACAGTACCCATTCTGACCCTGCTGCAAAACGTGCAAAGTCCTGGCGTAGCTTTCCTGTTAATCATGCTGGCCTTGTTGATTACCAGCTTCTACACCGCCATCAGCGGCATTCTTAAAGCCGAAATGTTTCCGCCGCAGGTGCGTGCTCTGGGTGTCGGGCTATCATACGCAGTCGCGAATGCGCTGTTCGGTGGGTCGGCGGAGTATGTGGCGTTGCTGATGAAGCAGCAGGGGATTGAGACCACCTTCTTCTGGTATGTTTCAGCGATGGGTGCGGTAGCCTTTCTGGTGTCGCTGTTGCTGCACAGACGCGGCAAAGGGATTACGCTTTAACAAGGCGACTGACTCAGATTCCACAGGGTAATGCCGCGGGTTGCATCCGCGGCATCCCACACGAACGCTTTCCAGCGCCAGCCGCTGCCATTCGGGCGGCTGTCATACCACTCTTTTTCCGCCCCAATACTTAATGAAAACAGGATGCCGATAGTCTGGTTTTGACGGCCAGAAAGAGGCTGACGCTGCCCATATTTATTGCCTGCAGCAGCCAGCGCGGCAGAAGCGAAAACATGTTCCGCTTTATCCCGTCAGGTTCGCTGATCTTCCGCCATATCGACGCATCCACTGCACAACAGCACAGCAACAGGACACTTCGCGTAATGAATGCCTCTATGGCCGCAGCGATTAAAGAATACGGCTGATCAGGCGATCGATACGTATCCGGCGCAGACGGCGAATCAGTTTCCGCACTTTAGCCGGATAATCGGCAATGCTTTCAAGCTCACGGAAATGCGTCACTATCGTCGTGTTCTGACGGATTAACGTAAGCTCTTTCTCACGCTGAGCCGCTAACTCCTGATGAGGATCGTGAATCAGCACCGCATTTTCCAGATCAAGCCGCCATGCACGCGGGTTGAGGTTATTACCGGTAATCAGCTGCCATTCGTCATCAACCCACATCCCTTTAAGGTGATAACTGTTTTCACCATCCTTCCAGAGTCTCACGACCAGCTGATCGGTCGTAACATAGTAGTGCAGACGGCTCATGAAACGACGCAGATTGATTTCATACAGGTAAGGCAGCGCGCCGATAATTTTGAATGGCTCATCAGGCGCAATGTAGAAATCATTGGCGGTTTTATCACCGACGATGATCTCGACTTTTTTCCCCTGGCGCAGCAGATGAATGATATTACGCACCAGCAGGGCGGGCATGTTGAAGTAAGGGGTACAGATGATCAGCTTCTGTTCCGCACAGGGCATCAGATGGAAAATGGTTTTATTGAGCAGGCTATGCTTGCCCAGACCGACCAGTGGCGTGACCGTCAGTTCATCATTGCCGGCATTGCCTTCAAACTGGTAATTGAAACCCCGGAGATCCTGACGGAACTGGCGTGTCTCATTTTTGATTTCAGGACTTGAGGGGCGTTCTGCAAAATCGAGCCGGTTGACGGCTTCTGCAGGTTTAAGATTCAGCGTGATCCACTCATACATGGTATCGGTCAGTTGGGGATTCCGGATAACCTGATAGCGATCATACCGATACTTATCATGCTGATGCAGGTAGACATCATTGATGCTGGCACCGCTATAGAGCAGCATATCATCAATAATGAAGCCTTTTAGATGAAGCACACCCAGCGCTTCACGCGTATTAACCGGAATGCCATAAACCGGGATGGCAATATCCGGATAGCGTGTGGCCATTTCGCAATACCAGTCAGCATTGGTTACGCCTCGTGCTGCGCCAATTCGGCCACGTTGCGCGCGGTGCCAGTCGACCAGAATGGAGATATCCAGCGTTTGCCGCGCCTGCTTCGCGCTATAGAGCGCATCCATAACGGCACGTCCGGCGTCATCATTTTCCAGATAAAGCGCAACAATACAGATGCGTGTCTGTGCGGTCGCTATTTTCTCCAGCAACGTCTGGCGAAACTCAGCAGGCGAATAAAGTGTCGACACATCCGCAACGGATTGTGACAGTTTAGGCAGCTGTGCGAGGTGTTGTTGGTGTTTGTTACGTTTGAATTTAGACAACATCACAGTGCACTTCTTCTCTGTTCATTGCATGGCCTTTTGCCATCAAATCAGGGTTATAACCACAAATAATAACATCAACTCCGTCAATTCGAACGTTTTTTACCTTTCTCTACAAGGTGGGTTGATCTCATTCTGTAAGGACAATTTCAGGCTGACAATACCGTCATCCAGTTGAATATCAACATGAAAGTTAAGTTTACGGGCCAGCGTAATCATGCCGCGATTATGGGGCATGGTGATACCGTTCAATTGTTGCAAGCCGTGATGTCGGGTGTAGCGGATCATCTTTTCCAGCAGACGGCGGCCCATGCCTAACCCTTTCAGGTCAGAACGGACCAGCACCGAAAACTCCGCATCAATGTTATCCGCATCAGAAATAGCGCGGGTTACGCCGATGATCTCAGGTCGTCCCTGATGCTGACGCACCGCTACGATCGCCATCTCACGGTCATAATCGATCTGAGTCATATTGGCGAGGTCATCATGGGTGAATTCATTGATTTCACTGAAGTAGCGGTAGTAAAGGTCTTCTTTGGTCACCTGGCTGATGAAGTCGCGCAGCAAAGGTTCATCTTCTGGCAGGATCGGCCGGAACAGGCAGAATTGCCCATTCTTCAATTCTACCTGCTCCTCAAGATGCTGAGGATAAGGACGAATTGCCAGTCGCGCTTCGTTATCGCCATCGAACGGAGCCAGCGTCAGGGTGACATCCAGCAGGGTAAAATCATTACCCGCTGCCAGTAGCGGGTGAATATCCAGTCGCTGGATCTCCGGGCAATCCACCACCAGGTTAGAAACCTGCACCAGCAACTGGCTTAAACCGGGGATATCCAGCGGATTCAGGGCGCTACGGCTGCGGATTTTTCCGCTTTTGATTGCCTGAATCACCAGATAGCGTGCCAGAGTCATATTCAGCGGAGGCAAGGCAACCGCAGCCTGTTTATCGGCCTGCCATTCAACGCCGCCTTCGCCCAGCATAATGATTGGGCCAAACAGGGCATCCTGTTCGACCACGACCCGCAACTCCTGCGCGCCCGCACGGCTGGCCATGCTCTGAACCAGCAGCCCTTCAATACGCGCCTGCGGCAGCGTCTGTCTGACCCGATCAAAAATGGCCTCAGCGGCATGCTCTACTTCGCTGGCATTGCGCAGATAGAGCATTACACCCTGAACCTCCGACTTATGGGCGATATCGGGTGAACGCAGTTTCAGCGCCACCGGATAGCCAATCTGATCGGCAATCGCCACAGCCGATGTGCTGTCGCTGGCGATCCAGGTCGGCAGTGTCGCCAGCCCGTATGCCTGCAATACTGGCTGCACTTCGTGCGTATCCAGCGCGGTAACGCCGCGCGACAGCGCCTGTGACAGCAACTGGTGAGCCTGAGCGCTATCCTGCTTCAGTGTTGTGGGCAGGGCAGGGGTTTCACGCAGCTGCTTCTGGTTACGGCGATACTCAACCTGATGCATAAAGGCGGTGACGGTGCCTTCCGGCGTGCGCCAGGTCGGGATGCCTGCCTGCGTAAAGGCACGACGTGCAGCCTGGGAAGAGAACTCGCCGCTCCAGTTGGTCAGCAGCGTCACCAGCTTACCGCGCGGGTGACGGGCTATGGTGTCGATCAGATGTGCGGCCGTTTCAGTTGCGGGCGCGACCGCGCTTGGCGCATGAATAATCATTAATGCATCAAGTTCATGGCTGTTGAGCAGAATCTCCACACAGGCGGCATAACGTTCCGCTGTGGCGTCATCTTTTAAATCCAGCGGATTACCGCGACCTGCACCCGCGGGTAGCAGCGCCTCCAGTTGCTGACGTGTCTCATCGCTGAGCTGCGCCAGTTTTCCGTTACGGGCATAGAGTTCATCCAGCGCCAGCGCGGCAGGTGCGGCTCCATTGCTGATGATCATCAGCCTGTCGCCTCGCAGCGGGCGCATATGGCTTAGCGATTCAACGGCGGAGAACAGCTCATGGGTATCCTGGACCCGCAGCAACCCGGCGCGCTGAATGGCCGCATCCCAGGCGGCGTCAAGGCCGCTGTGGGTGCCAAGCAGCGCCTGGGCTTCGCGGCTGCGACCACTCTTGATGATCAATATCGGTTTATTCCGCGAGGCACTGCGGGAAGCGGAAACAAAACGACGCGCGTCGCTGAGGTGCTCAAGATAGAGCAGGATGGCGCTGGTCTTGCCGTCACGCGCCAGGAAGTCGAGCAGGTCATCGACATCGGTATCCAGACTGTCACCCAGCGCAATAAACCAGGAGAAACCGAGATTACGCTGCTGCGCCCAGTCGAGAATGGTATTAGAGACGGCGGCGGACTGAGAGATAAACGCGATGCGGCCTTTCTCAATTGGCACCGGCGAGAAGCTGGCATTCAATCCCTGCCAGGGCGCCAGCAGGCCCAGACTGTTCGGTCCCAGCAGACGTATCTGCCATTTACCTGCGCAGGCTTTGAGCTCGGCCGACTGGCTGGCGGGCGCGGAGAGGATAATGCAGGCCTTGCAGCCTTTTTCGCCGAGCTGTTGCAGCAACTCGAGGTTACGTTTCGAGTGGGTACAGATCACCGCCAGGTCGGGCGCGAAAGGTAGGCTGTCGATGGTGGGCCAGGCCAGCACGCCGCTGACTGCTTTATATTTTGGCGTCACCGGCAAAACCGGCCCGCTAAAACCGCCCGCCAGCAGGTTACGCATCATAAAGTATCCGGCACGCCCGGGCGTGACCGAGGCACCAATCACCGCAATTGATTTAGGTCGTAACAGCGCTTCCAGTCCGCGTTGGCTCATCTCGCCCTCCAGAGATCGGGATTTGCGTGATTGTAAACGCTTTTTGCTGGCAGTGCTTCCGGGCAGATCGCAGGCTGAAGATCCGGATCTTCGGATCGGTCAGCCCAGGCGCTCGCCTGCCGGAAGAAGAGGGATGCGGCTAAGCCTGTCCGGCGTGATGCGGTTTCCCTGCCAGGTAGGCCGCACGGAACTGATCAAAATGGTGAGATAGTGCTTCTGCCGCCAGCCGATCGCCCGCCTGCGCCAGCAGCGCCGCGGCCACTTCAGCGGTACAGTGCTGACCTTCGCCGTGCGCCTCCCGCAGTGTATAGCGCGAAGGGGTACTCACATTCAGCGACATCACCGGCAGGGCGTCGAGCCAGGGGCTTTTGCGGAACATCTTGCGAGCTTCGGTCCAGGTGCCATCCAGCATGATAAACAGCGGCGGCTTGCCGCTGGTGGGTGGCGTTGTCAGCACCTCGCGACCGGGATCCGCATAGGCGGCCGGAAAGACGACAAGCGGCTGATAATCAGGATTGCGCACGGCCGCCAGCAGCAGCGGATGCGGCTCGGTGCGTGACCAGCCAAACGCCTGGGTATCCGGCAGAATATCGGCAATCAGACGCCCGGTGTTGCTCGGTTTCATCGGCTCGGTATCAAACATCACCAGGCAGAAGCGGCTACGGGCAGACGCAGGCACGATCTGACTGCAAAGACAGCTGGCTTCTGGCAGCAGACAACCCTGGCAGCGAATGACACGATTTCCACGCGCAAGGAAAGGACGGGTGGCACGCGCCAGGCGTTCGGTGCGCAAGCGCAAAACAGCATTATCAGACATGAGGTTTCAGGGCAGGAAAAAACGTCAGTGTAATCGAAGCGCAGGTGAAAAGGAAAAGGCCAGACTGGCTGGCCTCTTAATATTACAGTGATTCATCCAGCCATTCGTTAAACGGTGCCTTGGGCATGGCACCATTAAGCATGTCCACCCGCTCGCCGTTCTTAAACAGCATGATGGTAGGAATACTGCGAATGTTGAAACGGGCGCTCAGGGCCGGTTCCGCTTCGGTGTTTACTTTAATAAAGCGGACTTTCCCGCTGCGCTCGCTGGCGACATCTTTAAACACGGGCGCAAAATTGACGCAGGGACCGCACCAGGGCGCCCAGAAATCGATCACCACCGGCAGATCGTCCTGCAGATATTTGTCAAAGTTAGCGCTGGTGGCATTGACCACCTCGCCATCAAACAACGCATTTCCACAGCGGCCGCATTTCGCCGCATCGGCAAGGCGTTCTTCAGGAACGCGATTGGTTGCCTGGCAGGAAGCGCATACCGTATTCATAGGAACCTCTGAGGTTTAAAAGTGTCAGTCTGGTAATTGTTGTCCATTATGAAAGAGGGCGGATTCCTGCTCAATCTGGATTGCTCTATAGGTTCAATAGTTGATAGCTAAGCGCCAGCACATCAGGTAATCTGCGCGCTCTCAATGCAGGAGGAAGATATGAACGACGAATTTAAAGGCAAGAGCGGCAAGGTTAAGGTGATGTACGTGCGTGGCGAGGACGATAAAAGTGCGCGTGCGCCGAATCCTCGTACAGGCAAAGGTGGTCACGCTGCTGCCCGCCAGGATGATAATCGTCGTTCATCTGGCCCCCGTACAGAACGCAGTCAGGAAGGTGGTCGCTCCGCGGGGCGTCGCAGCGACGACACTGGTCGCAGCAGTTCACCGCGCCGTGACGAAGGCGGACGTGGCGCGCCACGCCGTTCAGACGAGGGTGCAGGTCGCCGCAACGATCGTGGCGATGATAGCCGTGGCGCCTATGGCAGCAGCGACTCCCCATGGCGCACCGTATCACGCGCGCCATCAGCAGACCGTGCTGCATCGCCTGAGAGTGATAAGCCCGATCATGGCGGCATCAGCGGCAAGAGCTTTGTTGATCCTGAGCAGATCCGTCGTCAGCGTAACGAAGAAACCCGCGTTTATGGTGAGAACGCCTGTCAGGCACTGTTCCAGAGTCGTCCGGAAGCGATTGTTCGCGCCTGGTTCATTCAGGAAGTGACTCCGCGTTTCCGTGAATCGCTGCGCTGGCTGGCGGCGAACCGCAAAGCCTATCACGTGGTAGAAGATGCAGAGATCACCAAAGCATCAGGCACTGAGCATCACGGTGGCGTCTGCTTCCTGATCAAAAAGCGTATGGGTATGGCGGTTTCGGAATGGCTGAGCCAGGCAACAACCAAAGATTGCGTACTGGCACTGGAAGATGTCAGTAACCCGCATAACCTGGGCGCGATTATGCGCAGCTGCGCGCACTTTGGCGTAAAAGGTTTGCTGGTAAACGATGCCTCACTGCTGGAGTCGGGTGCAGCAGTGCGCACCGCAGAAGGCGGTGCCGAGCATGTTCAGGCCATCAGCGGCGCAACTTTCAGCGAAGGTCTGGAAGCGTTCCGTAAAGCGGGTTACACCATCGTGACCACCTCCAGCCATCAGGGCACGCCGCTGGCGCAGGCTAAGCTGCCGGAGAAAATGGTGCTGGTGTTAGGTCAGGAACGTGAAGGTCTTTCTGACACCGCGTTCAAACAGGGTGACATGAGCCTGTCGATTGGCGGCACCGGCAACGTAGAAAGTCTCAACGTTTCGGTCGCAACCGGCGTACTGCTCGCCGAATGGTGGCGTCAGAACGCATAAAAAAACGGGCCGAAAGGCCCGTTTTGCTTTGTCACGTCAGTGTGCGCCACCGCCGCCACCGCCTGCACCAAACGGCGGACGGGCAAACCAGATCAGCACCAGCAGGATCAGGAATACCCCCGCCGATGCCCAGAAAATTTCATTCGCTGAAATGATCAGTCCCTGATTGGTAATCTGCTGCGCGATATACGCCGAGGCCTGCTGCTGCGTCATTCCCAGGCTCTCCAGCTGGCTATACATCTGCTGCGAATTAACGTTGTACGGGGTAATCGACTCGGTCATATAGCTATGATGCATCGACTCGCGATTCGTCCACATCGTGGTTGTAATCGACGTGCCTACCGAGCCAGCAAACGTACGCATAAAGTTCGACAGGCTGGATGCTGCGGCCATGCGCTCCGGCGGCAGTCCCGACAGCGTAATAGTCGTCAGTGGCATAAAGAAGCAGGCCACGGCAAAGCCCTGGATAAACTGCGGCCAGGCTGAGGCACCAAAGTCCATCCCCGGTTCAAATGTATACGCGCGCCAGTAGAAGCAGATGGCATACATAATGAAGCTGAATGTGACCAGTCGTCGCATGTCGAGCTTATGCGCAAAGCGACCAATAATCGGCGACAGGATCACCGGTATGATGCCTACCGGTGCCGACGCCAGGCCAGCCCAGGTTGCGGTATAACCGTAAACCTCCTGCAGCAGCTGCGGTAACAGAACTATCGAGCCGAAGTAGAGCATGTACGCCAGACTGATCGACAGACAGCCAATGGTAAAATTGCGCGACTTAAACAGGGAGAGGTCGATGATCGGGTGATCGTCCGTCAGCTCCCAGACCAGCAGGACTGTGAGCGCAATCAATGCCACGACCCCTAACACGATAATCTCGACCGAGTTAAACCAGTCGAGCTCCTTTCCGCGATCCAGCATGACCTGTAAACAGCCGATCCCCACGACCAGCAGCACCAGCCCGACCATGTCGATCCGCCGGATTTCGGTTTTAGTTTCCCGGCCACGCAGCGTTTGCAGCGTCAGTATGACCACGGCCACACCAATCGGCACGTTGATAAAGAAGATCCAGCCCCAGTGATAGTTATCGCTGATCCAGCCGCCCAGTATCGGGCCACAGATCGGCGCGACGATCACCGTCATCGCCCACAGCGACAGTGCCAGACTGCGCTTAGCGGGCGGATAGTTGTTGAGCAGCAGACTTTGCGACAGCGGGATCAATGGACCTGCAACAATCCCCTGAATGACACGGAAAAAGATCAGCATCTCCAGGCTATCTGACATACCACACGCCCAGGAGGCGATGGCAAACAGAATGGTCGACCAGGTGAACAACTTCACTTCACCAATGCGCTTTGCCAGCCAGCCGGTCAGCGGGATCGAGATCGCATTCGCGACACCAAACGAGGTGATTACCCATGTACCCTGAGAGTTCGACGCGCCCAGGTTCCCGGCAATCGTAGGGATGGCCACGTTGGCGATGGTCGAGTCCAGCACCTGCATGAACGTCGCCAGCGACAGCGCAACGGTCATCAGGACCAGCGGCATCCCTTCAAGCGGTTTTTGTGCCATTACAGCCTCCGCGTCATCATCCGGCGTTGGCGCGGACAATATCGGTGATCAGCTGATTGACCGGCGCAAGGTCAATCGCCAGAGCATTGCTGCTGTAAGCGGCCTGCTGGCGGACGCTGGTAGCCAGCACACTGCCTTCGTTGCTGGTGGTATCGATTTTGACCAGCGTGGAGAGGCCGATGCGCAGTGGATGTCTGGCGATATCTTCCTGATTCAGTTCGATACGAACCGGCAGGCGCTGAACCACTTTGATCCAGTTACCGGTAGCATTCTGTGCAGGCAGCAGAGAGAAGGCGCTGCCGGTGCCCATATCCAGTCCTGCGACTTTGCCATGATAAACGACGTCGTCACCGTAGATGTCGGCAACCACGGTGGCAGGCTGACCAATGCGTACGCCAGCCAGCTGGGTCTCTTTGAAGTTGGCATCGACCCACAGATTCGTTGCAGGCACGACAGCCAGCAGCGGGGTGCTGGTGGAGATTTGTGAACCGACCTGCACGCTGCGACGTGAGACAAAACCATCCATCGGGCTGCGGATCTCAGTGCGCTGCAGTGCCAGCCAGGCATCACGCAACTCAGCTGCGCTCTGTTGCACAGCTGGCTGATTCTCCAGCGAGGTATTGAGGATCATCGCCTGATTAGCATTATATTGCTGAATCGCGACATCCAGCTGCGCTTTAGCCGTCGCGACAGCGTCCCGGGCGTGCTGCAACTCTTCACGGCCAATCAGGTTAGCTACACCCAATGGCTCACGACGTTTCAGGTCGGCCTGTGCCTGCGCCAGCGCAGTTTGCTGCAACGTAATGCTGGCCTGGTACTGTTTGCCATTGATCATCAGCTGATGCGTCTGACGCACGCTGGTGGCCAGTGCTGTCTGCGCTTTTTCAAACGCCTGTTCAGCATCCGTCTTATCGAGTGAAACCAGCACATCGCCCTTTTTAACGAAATCGGTATCTTCAAACCAGACTTTGTTAACGCTACCGGAAACCTGTGCCATCACCTGCACCTGATTACCTGCAACGTAGGCGTCATCGGTCTCCTGAAAATGGCGCAGGACCAGGAACCAGTAAACCCCCCAGGCAATACCAATCAGCACAAAGATCAGCGCCAGCACAATGAGCACACTTTTGCGCTTCTTCTTTTTACTGGCTGACGGTTGCGGACTTTGTGCTTCTGCCGTTGCACTCATGACTTTCTCCACGTTTTCCATTTAGACGGGCAGCAGAAATCCATTTCTGCCAGCGCCCGAGTCGAAAAAGCCAGCGACTAGGCGCTGGCCAGATAAAAAAGGAAGTTAAAATAACGATTTCGACGGGTGATTGTGTCGCACTTATTGCTATTAGCGGGACAGCGAGGCGATCAGCTGATCTTCATCCATTTTATCAAGACGATTAAGCAGCTTACGGGTAATACCTTCCAGCTGGGATTTCTCATCGACTGACAGCGACGACCAGAGATACTGCAGGCTCTGATGCTGAGGGGGCAGCAACTGACGCAGGAACTCCATGCCTTTATCGGTCAGATGCAGGTGCAGGCAGCGACGGTCGTGATCGCTTTCGCGACGCTCAATCCAGCCGCGCTTCTCCAGCTCATCGGCAATGCGCGTCGCATTGGTGCGTGAAGAGCCAAGGGCTGAACTGAGTTCAGAAGGCTGAATGCTGTGGTTTTCCTGCGCATCCAGCGTAATCAACGCCATGAACAGGGTTTCATTAATCCCCTGTGCTTTCAGCATCTTATTACGGTTGTCCAGCAGTTTACCCTGCATATGCATACAGAGACGCGTCAGAATAATTTCCTGTAACGGAAAATCCTTATGGCGATTGGCACGGATGTTTAGCATCTGCTCAATGGGAGTAAACGAACTTTCCATTAAAAAAAACCTCACTAATTGCAACTTGTATAATAACTATGGTGACAGGGTAAGCGTAGTCACTTTTTGGCAGGTGATCGCTCTCAGACCCGCACTCTGTACCATCAAAGGTATTCCAGGCCACTCCCTGGCCCTGGGTCAAAAACCCGTACACCCGGCGGCAGCGCTGAGCCGGGACGTTTTCAAAAGAGGGCAAATTTAATAATATCGCGAGGAAAAATAACCGAAGTGAATAGCTTTGTTACTAACCATAACAAACCTAACCATTTGTGACCAGACCCTTGCACTGTCGGGCCAGGATTCAGTTGATTATTTCCGACTCAAAGCGCGATCCCTTTGCCCAGATCAGCAGATTAGTCAGCGTAAGCAGTGCGCCAGCGCCACAGACGCCATGCCAGCCCCACAGATGATAAGCGGTGGCGGAGAGCAGCGAACCCGCCGCACCACCTATAAAGTAGCTGGTCATGTAACCTGCATTCAGACGGTTACGCGCCTCCGGCATCTGCGCATAGATCACGCTTTGATTGGTGATATGGACAGCCTGCACCGCCAGATCCAGCAGCAGAATGCCAATAATAAGCGGCACCAGCTGCGCTGCGCCCCATGCAATAGCGGCCCAGGAGAGCAACATGAGCAGCAGGCCGAGTCGGGTCGTCAGCTTCGCTTTACCCCTGTCAGCCAGTGAGCCCGCCTGACGAGCGGCCAGCGCCCCTGCGGCACCGACCAGCCCCAGCAGGCCGATCTCACCTTCTGAGAAGTGATAAGGCGCGCCAGAAAGCAGAAACGCCATTGAGGTCCACAGCAGGCTGAAATTGGCAAACGCGAGACAGCCGGTCCACGCGCGGGTGCGGATCACGCGATTACCTGCATACAGGCGAAAGATAGAGGCCAGCAGTTGTGGATAGCTCATTGGCACGGACTGCTTAACACGTGGCAGCGCTCGCCACAGCGCCAGCGCCATCACGACCATCAGCAAACTGGCTGTCCAGTAGACCGTACGCCAGCCGCCAAGCTGTGCGAGACCGCCTGCCACGGTGCGCGCCAGCAGAATCCCCAGCAGCAAACCGCTCATGACGGTACCAACGATTTTGCCGCGCCGCTCCGGCTCGGCCAGTGTGGCAGCCAGCGGCACCAGGATTTGCGCAGCGACCGAAAACAGGCCAGTCATGACTGTGCCCAGCAGTAAAAAGGGAAATGAGTGCGAAAGGGCGATGATGACCATGCCCGCCGCAGCCAGCAGGATCATCGTTACAATCAGGCTGCGTCGGTCAAAGCGATCGCCTAACGGCACCAGCAACAGCAATCCGCAGGCATAGCCGAGTTGCGCCGTGGTGACAATAAACCCGGCGAGGCTAACAGAGAGATCAAACTGTTGAGCGATGGTATTAAGCAGTGGCTGAACGTAGTAGTTACTGGCTACGCAGAGGCCGGTTGCTACCGACATCAGAATCACTAAAGCAGGCGTCAGACCCTGGCGAGTCGCATTCATAAACAGCATCGGTCGCTAATAATCATTTGAGGTTAATAATAACTCAAAAAACTATTTCACACGCATGTTTATTAACAGGCCATACCAGTCGGGATAGCAGGCATAAAAAAGGGCAGAAATGTTTCCGCCCTTAATCACTGTCCGACTTAAGGCGTATGCTCCCTGAGCCAGCACTTTTACCAACCACCCTGGGGTGGACATGTTTTCATGTTATTGCGCGGCGGCCTGAGCCTCGCTGATCCATTTATCGAACTCAGCCTGATGCGCTTTAATCCAGCCATCAACATGACGGTTAATCGCCTCTTCTGAGTTTTGTCCGGCATGCATCGCTGAGTTTTCAGCATTGATATCGGTAATAGGCAGCTTCATGACCGCAAACAGACGGGCCGCCGCCGGATTTTTCGCCGCCCAGGCTTTGTTGGCGACGATGTGCATGGTATTAACCGGGAAACCGTAGTTCGCGCCGTTTGGCAGCTTAGTATCCACATCCTTCTGTTCGCCAGGCAGCGACGAGAACGGCACCTGCAGCCAGACTACATCGCGGCCCGGCTTCAGCACATCGCTCAGCCAGTAGGGCGTCCAGGTATAATAAAGGATCGGCTTACCCTGTTTGTAGCGTGCCAGCGTATCCGCCACCATCGCCGAATAGTTACCCATATTAGCGGTCACGGTATCACTGAGACCAAAGGCGCTGTTCTGATGATTAATTACCGCTTCACAGCCCCAGCCTGGCGTACAGCCGGTCATATCCGCCTTGCCATCGCCGTTGGCGTCAAACAGTCTGGCGATCTTAGGATCTTTCAGCTGTTCGATATTGGTGATGTGATATTTCTCGGCGGTCTTCTTATCAATCAGATAACCCTGGGCGGCACCGGTAACGTAGGTTCCCTGTCGATACAGCTTCTGATCGCCACCGGCAGCTTTATACATGTCGTCATGCAGTGGCTGCCAGTTCACCGCGGTAAAGGTGGCGTCGCCAGCGGCGATAGAGGTGTAGCCAACGTTGTAATCCACTTCACTCGGCTTGCTGACCTGATAGCCGAGTTTTTCCAGCGCGCGGCTGACAATCAGGGTCTGAAAAGTCTCTTCAGCGATAGTACTCTGTATAGGTTGCACCGTAATACCTTTGCCCGGCAGATCGGCAGCGGAGACGTGTGAAACGGCCAGCGTGGTTACCACGGCGGCGAGCAGAGAGGCTCTGTTGCGCATAGTCATTCCTTATTTAAGATGTCGCGTCAGGATGGGCGGCGCGCAGGCACCGCCCGACAGATTATTTTTTACGCGAAGGAGAGAAGATCAGGCCCAGCGGACCGGTGTGATACCAGTGACGATTACCGCGGCTGCGGCTATCGCGACCAAACGATTGGGTCAGGCGATCAAGGATAATGGCAAGAATCACAATTCCCACGCCACCCACCGTAGCCAGCCCCATATCAAGACGGCCAATACCGCGCAGGACCATCTGACCGAGTCCGCCGACGGCGATCATCGAGGCGATCACCACCATTGACAGCGCCAGCATCAGGGTCTGATTGACGCCCGCCATAATGGTGGGCATCGCCAGCGGCAACTGCACTTTGAATAGCAGCTGTCTCGGACTGGCACCAAAGGATTCGCTCGCTTCGATCAGATCGGCGGGTACCTGCTTAATGCCGAGAATAGTCAGACGCACAATCGGTGGCAGGGCGAAGATAATCGTTACCACCACGCCCGGCACGTTGCCGATACCAAACAGCATCACAATCGGCACCAGGTAGACAAAGGCGGGTGTGGTCTGCATTGCATCCAGCAGAGGTCGTACAATACGCGCTGCCCGTTCGCTACGGGCCAGCCAGATCCCCAGCGGCAGGCCGATGAGAATGCAGAACATCAGCGCGGTAAGCACCAGCGCCAGCGTCACCATCGCCTGCGACCAGGCGCCAATGGCACCTATGGCGATCAGCGATACCAGCGTGGCAATGCCCATGGCGGGGGTTGCGATCTGCCAGGCAATCAGCGCAAACACCAGAATTGCCACTGGTGCTGGCATTCCCAGCAACAGCTGCTGAAAGGCGCTGAGGATATAGTCAACCGGCACCCGGATCCCCTGAAACAGCGGGCGGAAATGGTTGACCACCCAGTCGATACCGGTGGTCACCCAGTGATCAAGCGGGATCCAGGTTTTGTGGAACGGATCCATGATACTGAAATGTTCCGGTGCGGGTGCACGGGCGCTGTTGAGCCAGTCACTGCTGCTGGCTGCATGGGTTGTCGCGCTACCATCGGGCGTGCCCCAGGCATCGGCACCGCCGCTGCTGGTGGGCGCAGCCTGAGTGCTGGCAGCGGTGCCGCTATCCCACGGATTGGTGGTGTCCTGACTCATGGCTGGGCTCCTTCACGATCTAACGCGCGCAACAGCGTGCTTTTGGAAATGAGACCGACATAGTGATTTTCTTCGCCGACCACGGGCACCGCACAGGGAGCCTGCGCGACGTGAGAGAGCAAATCGCTCAATGAGGTATCGGCGGGAACCGCCGCCGGGGTGTCGAGCAGGGCGCTGTCGATACCTTCGCCTGCTGCCAGCGCCGCTTTCAGAGAATCGGTGGAAACCACGCCGATAAATTTCTGCTTTTCCAGCACGTAGCCGTAATCGCGGTCTTCATCCTGCAGCAGTTTCATGGCGGAGCGCGGACCGAAACCAGGCGCTTTGCGGATCAATGCTCCCGCGCTACGACGGGCTATATCTTTGGCGCTGAATACGTGACTGATATCGACGCCACGGAAAAAGGTGCGGACATAGTCGTTGGCTGGGTTATTCAGGATCTCATCCGGCGTACCAACCTGTATCACTTCGCCGCCCTGCATAATGGCAATGCGATCGCCAATACGCATCGCTTCATCCAGATCGTGGGAAATAAAGACGATGGTGCGCTGATGCCTGGCTTGTAAATTAACCAGCTCATCCTGCATCTCAGTACGAATCAACGGATCCAGTGCGGAGAAGGCCTCATCCATTAATAAGATGTCAGGATTGATTGCCAGCGCGCGGGCTAATCCGACGCGCTGTCGCATTCCCCCGGAAAGTTCATCCGGGTAAGCGTGCGCATAATTCTCCAGCCCGACCTGACGTAACGCTTCCAGGGCTTTTTCCTGGCGTTCAGCCAGTGCGACGCCCGCTAATTCCATGCCAAATGCCGTGTTATTTAATACATTCATGTGCGGCATCAAAGCAAATGACTGGAATACCATGCTGATTTTATTTCTGCGCACGTCACGCAGTTCGCTGGCCGATATTTTGGCAATATCGACACCATCAATAATCACCTGGCCGCGCGTCGGCTCTATCAGACGATTGAGAAGGCGAACCATGGTCGATTTTCCTGAACCAGATAACCCCATGATGACGAATATCTCGCCTTCTTCAATAGCCAGACTGGCGTTCTTTACGCCAAGAGAGAGACCGGTCTTCTCCAGAATGACATCTTTGGTCGCACCTTTTTCAATATATTTAAACGCGCGATCCGGATTGTCGCCAAATATTTTATAGAGATTTTTTACTTCGAGCTTAATAGCCATGCAGTCATTAAATCCTGGTTGAAATATCTGATATTAACCTGTCGTTCCCGCTGAAATTTAAGCAGGCCATACCGTAGCACACTGACGTTATCTGACAACCCTGAGTTGGGATGTTTGCCGGGCACGGGGCATTCAGATGTAGATTATCTTCAGTGCTCACAAGGGATAAGCGCGGATTAATTTTTTGTGAAATAATCAGGGATTTATTGGCATTTAGGTCGATTTGCTGCGTGAAAGGGAGAAAAACAGACGTCACCAACGTGAAATATTACGGAAATAATGGGGACCGATGCAGGAAAATAATCACGCCTGAAACGACCATGTTCAGTGAAATAATTGGCCGAAAAAAAGAAAATACGGGGCGGATGAACATCAATAAACAATGAAATAGTCAGGCGGTATTGCAGTAATATTTTTTTCTTATGATGAGTCGCGGTGGCGCGGCTGCTATGCCATTGCCAGTGAAAACCGGATGCTGATAAAACAGCACCCGGTAACCCTCAGAAATTCCAGTCTTCATCTTCGGTTTCGACCGCTTTACCCATCACATAGGAGGAGCCTGAACCGGAGAAGAAGTCGTGGTTCTCGTCAGCATTGGGGGACAGCGCCGACAGAATGGCCGGATTTACCGCCGTCAGCTCCGCCGGGAACAGCGCCTCGTAGCCCAGATTCATCAGCGCTTTGTTGGCGTTGTAGTGCAGGAAGGTTTTCACCTCTTCCACCCAGCCGACATCGGCATAGAGCGCCTCGGTGTAAGCCACTTCATTCTCATACAGCGCCAGCAGCAGATCATAGGCGAACTGCTGCAGCTCTTCGCGACGCAGATCGTCAGCCGTGGCCAGCGCCTGCTGATATTTGTAGCCGATGTAGTAACCGTGCACCGCTTCATCGCGAATAATCAGGCGAATCAGATCGGCAGTGTTGGTCAGCTTGCCCCGGCTCGACCAGTACATCGGCAGCCAGAAGCCGGAATAGAACAGGAACGACTCCAGAAAAACGCTGGCGATCTTCTTCTTCAGCGGATCATTCGCCCGGTAGTGTTCAAGGATGATGCGCGCCTTGTTCTGCAACGGCACATTCTCTTCGCTCCACTGATAGGCGGCATCCACATCCTGCGTATTACAAAGAGTTGAGAAGATAGAACTGTAAGAGCGCGCATGGACGGCTTCCATAAAGCTGATGTTCGACAGTACCGCCTCTTCGTGTGGCGTAATAGCATCGTCCATCAGTCCCGGCGCGCCGATCACGTTCTGGATGGTATCCAGCAGCGTCAGGCCGGTGAAGACCCGGATGGTCAGTTGCTGCTGCTGTTTATCCAGCGTCTGCCAGGCGGGCAGATCGTTAGAGAGCGGCACCTTTTCTGGCAGCCAGAAGTTGCTGGTGAGACGGTTCCACACCTCAAGATCTTTCTCATCCTGAATGCGATTCCAGTTAATCGCCTGAATTTGTTTAAGTTTCATCGTTTTCATTACAGGGAGCATGAGACGCAGCCCTGAACCTCCGTGCCCTGAAGCGCCATCTGACGCAGTCGAATGTAATAAAGCGTTTTGATCCCTTTTTTCCACGCGTAAATCTGCGCTTTGTTGATGTCGCGGGTCGTGACGTCATCGCGGAAAAACAGCGTCAGTGACAGGCCCTGATCGACGTGCTGAGTCGCTTCTGCGTAGGTATCAATAATCGCTTCCGGCCCAATCTGATACGCATCCTGATAGAGGTGGAGATTCTCATTGGTCATAAACGGCGCGGGATAGTAGACGCGACCGGTTTTACCCTCTTTGCGGATCTCGATAGGGGAGACAATCGGATGGATGCTGGAGGTGGCATGATTGATGTAGGAGATCGAACCGGTCGGCGGGATCGCCTGCAGGTTCTGATTAAACAGCCCGTGCTGCATCACTGCATCACGCAGCGCCTGCCAGTCCGCCTGGGTCGGCAGTGTCAGTCCGGCATCGGCAAACAGCGTCGTCACCCGTTCAGTGCGCGGCAGCCATTCCCGCTGCAGATATTTATCGAAGTAAACGCCGCTGGCGTATTGCGAATCCGCAAAGCCCTCGAACGTCTTCTGATGCTCCTGCGCCAGTTGATTAGAGGTGCGTAGCGCATAGTAGGTAATGCAATAGAAGTAGAGATTGGTGAAATCCAGCGCTTCCGGTGAGCCGTAGGCGATGCCTTCCCGCGCCAGATAGCCGTGCAGGTTCATCTGACCCAGCCCGATGGCGTGCGAACGGCGATTGCCTTCGGCGACCGACGGCACCGAGCCAATCTCGCTCATCATCGACACCGAGGTCAGAGCGCGAACCGCCACATCCACGGTGCGCGCCAGATCGCGCGAATCCATGGCATGCGCAATATTCAGGGAGCCAAGATTACAGGAGATATCTTTGCCGATGCGGCGATAGCTCAGGTCATCATGGTACTCGCTGGCGCTGTTCACCTGCAGAATCTCAGAGCAGAGATTACTCATATTGATGCGACCGGCAATCGGGTTGCTGCGGTTCACGCTGTCCTCATACATGATATAGGGATAGCCCGACTCAAACTGAATCTCGGCCAGCGTCTGGAAGAAGTCGCGTGGCTGAATATACGTTTTACGGATGCGATCGTCCGCCAGCATCTCGTCATACTTCTCGCTGATACTGATATCGCCAAAGGCCTGACCATAAATCCGCTCAACATCATAGGGCGAGAACAGCGCCATGGGTCTGTTCTCTTTTGCCAGCTGAAAAGTGATATCAGGAATAACCACGCCCAGCGACAGCGTTTTGATGCGGATCTTCTCGTCGGCATTTTCGCGTTTGGTATCCAGAAAGCGGAAAATATCGGGATGATGCGCATTAAGCCAGACTGCGCCGGCGCCCTGACGCGCACCAAGCTGATTCGCATAGGAGAAGGCATCTTCCAGCATTTTCATTACGGGGATAACGCCCGACGATTGATTTTCAATACGTTTAATCGGCGCACCAGACTCACGCAGGTTCGACAGTAAAAAGGCGACGCCGCCGCCGCGCTTTGACAGCTGCAATGCCGAGTTCACTGCGCGACCAATCGACTCCATATTGTCTTCGATGCGCAGCAGGAAGCAGGAGACCAGCTCACCGCGCTGCTGTTTGCCGCAGTTCAGAAAGGTCGGCGTCGCGGGCTGGAAACGGCCGCTGAGGATCTCCTCCAGCAGCGCTCGCGCCAGCGTTTCATCGCCCTGAGCCAGTGTCAGTGCCACCATGCAGGCGCGCTGTTCGAAGGTTTCCAGATAGCGTTTGCCGTCAAAGGTCTTAAGGGTATAGCTGGTGTAGTACTTCCAGGCGCCCAGAAAAGTTTTGAACTCAAATCCCCACTTCTCCGCCACCTCATGCAGCTCAAGCAGAAAATCAAAATCGTACTGATTCAGCACATCCGCTTCGTAATAGCTCTCCGCCACCAGATAGCGTAAACGCTCGGCGTTGCTGGAGAAGGGGACGGTATTAGGTTGCACATGCTGCAGATAAAACTGACGTGTCGCTTCGCGATCCTTGTCGAACTGGATACGGCCGTCAGCATCGTAGAGGTTCAGCATGGCATTGAGGGCGTGATAATCGAGCGTCACGCCGTTGAGGGTATCTGTTGTTGCCAAAATTGGGTTACTCCCGCTTTAACTTTCGCAATATCGTCAGGGGTTCCCATTAGCTCGAAGCGATAAAGACAAGGAACCTGACATTTTTTTGCAATGATGCTGCCCGCCAGGCAGTAACCGGCACCGAAGTTACGGTTGCCTGCTGCGATCACGCCACGAATACCACGGCGGTTCGCCTCATCATTAAGAAACTGAATCACCTGACCGGGCACTGCACCGCGACTGCTGCCACCGCCATAGCTGGGTACCACCAGAATATAGGGCTGGTCGATATGCAACTGATCACTGGCATCAAGCGGGATGCGCCAGGCGGGCAGGCCGAGGCGCGTGACAAACCGGTGGGTGTTTTCCGACTGGCTGGAAAAATAGACCAGCGGGAACATGCGCTTAGCCCCCGACGGCAGAAAGCGATCGCAGAGTGGCGATCTTGTCCGGGCGGAAGCCGCTCCAGTGATCGTTATCTGCCATCACCACCGGCACCTGGCGGTAACCCAGTGATTTCAGGTTGTCGATCGCTTCCGGCTGGCTGTCGAGATTGATTAACTGATAGGCGAGACCCTGACGGTCCATCGCATTTTTGGTCGCCGTGCACTGGACACAGTTATCTTTAGTGTAAATAATAATGCGCATGATTCGTATTTCCCTCTGTGTGCGGTTCTGATGCCCGAAAACAAAGCTGACGCGACAGGTTGCGGGCTTCATTGTGACGAACAGCAGGTGTCGTGCTGATGAGCTAAATACTAGATGTAGTGGTTTTTGTGGTCAAGCCCACCATATATAGGGTTTTATGATTTGTATTTGCGCAACAGAGGAAAAGCCAGCAGGGATGCGCCCTGCAGCCTGGAAAAATCTTTTGTAAATGTCGCTGGCCGCAAAAAAGGCAAAAAAAAGCCCCGCACAGGGCAGGGCTCAGGGGATTTCTCAGCGCTTAGCTTAGCGGCGTGAAGCCAGCAGTACGCCCACGACGATACCGAATGCGGCACCGATACCTACACCGTGCCATGGCTTGTCATGGACATAGGTATCAACCTGAGCGGAAGCATCACGCGCAACCTGTGAAACACGGTTGCTGCCGCCGTTCAGTTTAGAGCGGGTCTGTTTCAGCAGTTTCTCAGCCTGACTGCGGGCTGAGTCCACTTCGTCTTTGGCGTCACTGCCGTAAGATTTCAACAGCGCTTCCAGTGAATCGGCCAGTTCGTTAACGTCCTGATTGATATCAATGTCATCGTTTTTTACAGTGCGATTAAACATTTTTTAGCTCCCTTTGATTTAAAAACGTAATACTAGTGTAGACGACCTTGAGATTAACGAGACGCGGGAGTGTTCTTTAGGGAAAATTCCGAATGCCCACTCTGTCATGCTGTTGTAAGGTTGCGAAGCTTTTGAAAGAGGAGAGGATCGAGCATGTATTTACGACCGGATGAGGTAGCGCGCGTACTGGAAAAAGCGGGTTTCGAAGTCGATGAAATTACCCCACGGGCCTATGGCTATCGCCGTGGAGAGAACTACGTTTATGTGAATCGCGAAGCGCGCATGGGGCGCATGGCTTTAGTGATTCACCCGACACTGAAAGAGAAGAGCCAGCCGTTCGCTGAACCCGCTTCAGAAATGAAGACCTGCGATCACTACACCCAATTCCCTCTCTACCTGGCGGGTGATTCACAGGAACATTACGGCATCCCGCACGGATTCAGTTCCCGCATGGCGCTGGAACGCTATATTCAAAGCGTTTTCGGCTGACGCATCAGGCCCCGCCGCGACGGGGCTCTGAACTGCCTTTCCATCCTCCCTGTTTCCTGCCGTTGCAATTACCCGCTGTGACGCGTATAAAATTGTCCACTATAGATGTTTAGACGTCCATACGGATAAAAAAGATGAGCGAACAGCCAACTCCCTCGCAGGAACAATTTAAACGCACCATGAAAGTGCGCCATCTGGTGATGTTATCGCTGGGCGGCGTAATCGGCACTGGCCTGTTTTTTAACACCGGCTATATCATTTCTACTACCGGAGCAGCGGGGACGCTGCTTGCCTATCTGATTGGCGCGCTGGTGGTCTGGCTGGTGATGGTCTGTCTGGGTGAACTCTCTGTGGCGATGCCGGAAACCGGCGCGTTCCACGTTTACGCTGCGCGCTATCTCAGTCCGGCAACCGGCTATACCGTGGCATGGCTCTACTGGCTGACCTGGACGGTAGCCCTGGGCTCCAGCCTGACGGCGGCGGGCTTCTGTATGCAGTACTGGTTCCCGCAGATTCCGGTATGGATATGGTGCCTGGTCTTCTGCTGCGCCATCTATCTGCTGAACGTCATCTCAACCCGCTTCTTCGCCGAAGGGGAGTTCTGGTTCTCGCTGATTAAGGTGGTCACGATCGTCGCCTTTATCGTGCTGGGCGGCGCAGCGATGTTTGGCTTTATCCCGATGAAAGATGGCACGCCCGCGCCCGGTCTGAGCAATCTTACCGCGCACGGCTGGCTGCCCAATGGCGTACTGCCGATTCTGATGACGATGGTGGCGGTGAACTTCGCCTTCTCTGGCACCGAGCTGATCGGGATTGCGGCCGGTGAAACCCAGCAGCCGGAGAAAGTGCTGCCGCTGGCGATCCGCACCACCGTGGCCAGGCTGATCATCTTCTTCATCGGCACAGTCTTTGTGCTGGCGGCGCTGATTCCGATGGATCAGGCTGGCATCGTAAAAAGTCCGTTTGTGCTGGTGTTCGAAAAGATCGGCATCCCGTATGCGGCTGACATCATTAACTTTGTGATCCTGACTGCAATCCTGTCAGCAGCCAACTCCGGCCTTTACGCATCGGGCCGTATGCTCTGGTCGCTGGCCAACGAAAATACGCTGCCGCGTGCCTTTTCCCGGGTGAACAAGCGCGGCGTACCCATGCTGGCAATTACTGTCAGCATGGTGGGCGGTTTGCTGGCGCTGGTTTCCAGCGTGGTTGCGCCAGACACGGTGTTTGTGGCGCTGTCGGCTATCTCTGGCTTTGCGGTGGTCGCGGTCTGGCTCAGCATCTGCGCCTCGCATTTTGTTTTCCGTCGCCGTCACCTTCAGCAGGGCAAATCGCTGGCCGATCTGGCTTACCGCGCGCCGCTCTATCCGCTGACGCCGATTCTGGGCTTTCTGCTCTGTCTGCTGGCCTGTGTTGGTCTGGCATTCGATCCAACTCAGCGTATCGCGCTATGGTGTGGCATCCCGTTTGTCCTGTTCTGCTACGCCGCATACCATCTGACCCACAAATCATCCCCGAAGCCTGAGGAGGCCAAAGATGTCGCATAACCCTGTCGCGCAGGCTTTAACAGAGTCACCATTGCTGATTCTGGATGGCGCGCTGGCCACCGAACTGGAAGCCCGCGGCTGCCATCTGGCCGATGCGCTCTGGTCAGCAAAGGTGCTGATGGAAAATCCTGAGCTCATCTATCAGGTGCACTACGACTATTTTGTCGCCGGTGCGCGTTGTGCCATTACCGCCAGCTATCAGGCGACGCCGCAGGGCTTTGCCACACGTGGTCTTGATGAAGCGCAGTCACTGGCATTGATCGCCCAGAGCGTCGAGCTGGCGCGCCGCGCACGTCAGGACTATCTGGCGGTCCGGCCCGATGCGAAAACGCTGCTGGTGGCGGGATCGGTGGGGCCATATGGTGCTTTCCTGGCGGATGGTTCGGAATATCGCGGTGACTATGCACTGCCGGAAGCGGAAATGATGGCGTTTCACCGTCCGCGCGTGCAGGCGCTGCTGGCGGCGGGTGCCGATCTGCTGGCCTGTGAAACCCTGCCTTCGTTTGCGGAAGCGCAGGCACTGGTGAAGCTGCTGGCTGAATTCCCGGAAGGCCGTGCGTGGTTCACGTTTACGCTGCGTGATGCCGGGCATATCAGCGACGGCACGCCGCTGTCAGAGGTGGTGAGCTGGCTGAATCAGCAGCCGCAGGTGATAGCGCTGGGGATCAACTGCGTAGCGCTGGAGAGCGTAACGCCAGCGCTGCAGCAGTTGCAGAGGCTGACCGACAAGCCGCTGGTGGTCTATCCCAACTCCGGCGAGCAGTATGATGCCAGCAGCAAAACATGGCATTCCGCGCCGTCGGGCTGCACGCTGCACGACAAGCTGGATGAGTGGCAGCAGGCGGGCGCGAAGCTGATTGGCGGCTGCTGTCGCACCTCACCCAACGACATCGCGGCTATCGCCCGCGCTTGTCAACCGCAATAAGCTGGCTGAATCGGGCGATGATAGCCCGATTGAGACAAAGAAGGCGGTCTACACTTTGAGCACTGATCACTCTGTGGACCCCTTCATGAAACAGCGAATTCTGGCTCTGGCCGCCGCGCTGCTGCTTAGCGGCTGTGCCACCATTGTCGGCACTGAAACCCAAATGGTGCGCATCGACTCTCTGCCGCAGGGCGCGCGCTTTACCGTGCAGGATGAGCGTGGCTACGCAGTTGCGCAGGGTTTCACGCCGCAGACCGTTGAGCTGGCAAAATCCACCGGCCGCTACTTCGGCAAAAAGCACTATCTGCTGATGCTGGAAAGCCCGGGCTACGTGCCGGTTACAGTGCCTATCGAGGCTCGCGCTAACCTCTGGTATCTGCTGGGCAATATCCCATTAGGTGGATTCCCCGGCTGGTTGCTGGTCGATCCTTTCTATGGCGGCATGTACGACCTCAAGCCGGAACATCCACGTCCCTTCATGAATCCGGTTGGCGCGCGCGGCTGATCACTGCGCGGTCGGCTTCACCATTCCGCCTGGCGTTTTATGGCGTTCCAGATACTGATGCTGGAAAATGCACATGCGGATGGTGTTGCGGTACTCCCCATTAATGAAAAATTCATGTTTAAGCACGCCTTCGATCTCGAAGCCGAGCTTGGTATAGATATGGATCGCTTTCTCGTTTTCCTGATCGACAATCAGGTAGAGCTTATAGAGATTGAGAACCGAAAAGCCGTAATCCATCGCCAGCTTTGCCGCCTGGGTTGCCAGCCCTTTGCCCTGATGCGCCGGATCGATAATGATCTGAAACTCGGCGCGGCGGTGCACATGGTTAATCTCCACCAGTTCCACTAATCCCGCTTTCTGCCCGCTATGCTCCACCACAAAGCGGCGTTCCGTCTGGTCATGAATGTGCTTGTTGTAGAGATCGGACAGCTCCACAAACGCTTCATAGGGCTCCTCAAACCAGTAGCGCATCACGCTGGCGTTGTTATCCAGCTGATGGACAAAGTGCAGGTCTTCCCGCTCCAGTGGACGCAGTTTTACCGTCATCGCTTTTTCCTCTCATGAAATAGTTGCCGCGAGTATACCGCATCAGTCTGGTGCTGCGTTTTGTGCAGTCGTATAGAGGCGCTGCTTTAGCGTACAACCGTCAATAGCGTAGCGTGGCAATCAAGATGGCTGTGAGAGAACCACACACCGTCCGGCAGGAGAGAAGAGGGGTTAAGGCCGATTAAGAGGCGAGTTACGAAATGCGCGACGAGTGAAACAGCGCCGGACGGCAGATTAACGCCGTCCGGCCGGGTTTCAGGCAGAGATCTGTTCGATGATGCGGCCCTGCGCCATGCGCACCGCGCGATCGCACATATGATCGATAACATCGGGATCGTGGCTGACCAGCACCATTGTCAGACCATCCTGCTGTTTCAGATCGTTGAGCAGGTTGAGGATCTCCGCCTGCACTGACATATCCAGTGCCGATGTCGGCTCATCCAGCAGCAGGATCTTTGGCTGCAGCAGCAGGGCGCGCACGATGGCGACGCGCTGACGCTGACCGCCGGAGAGCTGATGTGGATAGCGATCTGCCAGTGCAGGATCGAGTCCGACGTGACGGAAACCCTGATCGATACGATCGTTGATATTGTCGCGTTTCAGCAGCTTCAGCGGCTCCGACAGGGTGCGACGCAGCCGGTGACGCGGATGCAGCGAGGCATAAGGGTCCTGGAACACCATCTGCACTTCCTGACGCAGCGCACCGGTAAAGGCTTTGCCCGGCTGAACAGTATGACCGGCAAGCTGCATCTGGCCCTGCCAGTGTGGGTTCAGACCTGCCAGCACCCACAGCAGTGACGATTTGCCGCAGCCCGAAGGACCCACCAGACCAAAACACTCGCCCGCGTTAACCTCAAGATTAACCTCATGCACCACGGTGCGAAGGTCATAACCCTGTTTGTGGGCGACGCTGAGATTGTGTAACTCAATCATAATTCGCCTCCAGCGCAGCGCGATCCAGCACCGGTAAAGTCTGTCCGTGGGTCGCTTTACCCGGACGGCAGGCCCACAGTGTGCGGGTGTAAGGATGGGTCGCGTGAGGCAGTTCAGCGGCGGGCAGCGTATCCAGCAACCGGCCTTTGTACATCACCATCACCCGCTCGCAATGTTCCGAAACCTGCTGCAAATCGTGGCTGATCAGCAGCAGACCCATGTTACGCGCTTCCACCAGACCGCGAATCAGCGCCAGCACCTGATCGCGCATGGCATGATCCAGTGCAGAGGTGGGTTCATCAGCGATCAGGAAGTCAGGATCGGTGATCAGTGCGATTGCCAGCATCACACGCTGGCCCATGCCGCCCGAGAGCTGATGCGGATACTGCTGCATCAGACGACGCGGATCGGGCAGGCCGACCGCATCCAGCATCTCACACACTTTCTCTTTGCGCTCGGCACGGCTCAGGCGGCGATGCAGGATCAGCGGTTCTTCCACCTGCCAGCCAATGGTGCGCGTCGGATTAAGAGCATATTTCGGGTCCTGCATCACCATCGCCACGCGGTTACCGCGCAGCTGGTTCCAGTGACGCTCACTCAGCGTCAGCGCATTCTCACCTGCCACCTGAAGCTGGCTGGCCTGCAGATGCAGCGCGGGCGAGAGCAGTCCCATCAGGCTGCGGGCGGTCAGTGACTTCCCGGAGCCGGACTCACCGACCAGCGCCACACGTTCGCGGCCCACGGAAAAGCTGATGTTATCGACCAGCAGTGCTTCATCACTGCGAATGGTCAGCCCTTCGGCAAGGAGCAGATTATTTTGCATGACGGGTATCCAGTCGGTCGCGCAGGCCATCGCCTGTCAGGTTAAAGGCCAGGCTGGCAAACAGAATCGCCGCACCCGGTGCAGCCGCAACCCACCACTGATCGAAGATCACTTTACTGCCTTCGGCGACCATTGAGCCCCATTCAGCCGTCGGCGGCTGAACGCCCATGCCGAGGAAACCGAGTCCGGCAGCAGCCAGGATAATCCCGCCCAGGCTTAGCGCAGCGCGGACCACCGCCGTCGGCATGCAGAGCGGCAGGATATGACCGAACATAAGGCGAAAGCCCGTAATGCCCTGCATCCGCGCGGCGGCGAGGTAATCGCTGCGGCGCAGTGCCAGCGTTTCAGCGCGTGCCTGACGGGCAAACGGCGGCCAGCTGGTCAGCGCCAGTGCCAGCGCGCCGTTCATCAGGCCAGGGCCGAGAATCGCCACCAGCGCCAGCGCGATTACCAGGTTGGGCAGCGACAGGAAAATATCGGTGATGCGCATCAGCAGGCGTTCGGTCCAGCCGCCAACGTAACCGGCGGTGATGCCGATCAGCAGTCCGGCCGGAATAGTCAGCACCAGAATCAGCGATACCAGCAGCAGCGTAGGGCGTGTGCCGTAAATCACGCGCGACAGCAGATCGCGGCCAAAGCCATCGGTGCCAAACCAGTGCTGTGCTGACGGCGCCAGCAGGCGGCTCGACATGGTCTGCACATTCGGGTCGAAAGGTGCAATCAGCGGTGCCAGCAGCGCCATCAGGATAAGAATCGCGACCAGCGTCAGGCCAACGGTTAACGAGGTCACGCGTTGACGGCGACGGCGTGGCCGTAGCGTTTCGGGTTCAGAGAGTTGTTGCGTCATCGGGTTCTCGGATCGGTTAACCAGGTTAAAACATCTGCCAGGGTGTTAATCAGGATAAAGCAGCTGCCAATCAACAGGGTTGAGCCCAGAATCGCCGGCACATCGCCGGAGAACAGCGCATTGGTCATATAGCGACCCACTCCCGGCCAGGCGAAGACGGTTTCGGTTAGCACCGAGCCTTCCAGCAGCGTGGCGTAGGAGAGGGCGATCACCGTAACCAGCGTGCCCAGCACGTTAGGGAATATATGGCGCAGCAGGATGCGCACCCGACCGGCACCTTTGGCACGCGCCAGCACCACATACTCTTTACTGCTCTCTTCCAGCAGCGCCGCACGCAGCAGGCGGGTAATGCCCGCCATCGCCAGCAGACCGAGAATCACCACCGGCAGCCAGAGGTGCGCAATCGCGTTGCGGAACATCTCCGGTTCACCTGAGAGCCAGCTGTCGATCAGCACAAAGCCGGTTTTCGGCTCAAGGGTATAGACCCAGATATCATCCAGTCGTCCCGGTCCGGCGGACCAGTGCAGCACCGCATAAAAGAGCAGCAGACCCAGCAGGCCGAGCCAGAACACCGGCACCGAGTAGCCCAGCAGCGAGATAAAGCGGGCGAGGTTATCGATCCAGCTGCCCGGTTTCCAGGCCGCCAGCAGCGCCAGCGCGACGCCGAATACCACCGCGAAGATCATCGCGCAGGTCGCCAGCTCAATGGTGGCCGGGAACGTGGACATCAGATCGCCACTCACCGACTGATTGGTCAGACGGGAGACACCCAGATCGCCGTGCGCCAGATGTTCGACATAGCGCCAGAACTGCATCAGCACCGGCTCGTCGAGACCCAGGTCATGACGCACCTGCGCGTAAGTCGCTTCACTGGCGTGATCGCCGGCAATCTGCTGCACCGGATCAATCGGCGACAGATGCGACAGCATAAAGGTGAAGGCAAGCAGGCCAAGCAACGTGACCAGCAGCGACAATACGCTACCGAGCAGCCGTCCGCCACGCTGCCAAAAAAGCCGGGCGAACCCGGCTGAAGGGACAGACTGTGCCATTACTTAGTAACCTGCGAATAATACACCATGTCAGGGTTGATACCCTGCACGTAGCCTTTCAGGTTGTCGCGCAGGGCGATCAGGTTCTTCGCCTGCATCCCAATCACGTAAGGTGAATTTTTCATTACTTCACGCTGCATTGCTTCATACAGCGCCACGCGTTTTTTCGGATCGCTTTCTGCTGTCGCCGCAATCACCTGCTTGTTCAGCTCAGGAATATGCCAGTCTGAACGGTAAGCGATGGTTTTGCTGCCATCTTCCGGGTTGTAAGCAAACGAGGCGGCATTGGTATTGGGATCGAAGTAGTCAGAACCCCAGGCGTTCAGCGTCGCTTCATATTTATGCGCTTTCACATTGGTCGACACTTCTGAGCTCAGGCCCGGTACCACTTCCACTTTCACGCCTGCTTTGGCGAAGCTGCCCTGCAGCGCCTGTGCGATATCCAGATAAGGCGGCTGGTTGCTGGTAGAGAGCTTGAAGGTCACGTTGCTCAGGCCCGCTTTCTTCAGAATCGCTTTGGCTTTTTCCGGATCGTAGCTGTATGGCGTGTCGTTGATTGCGCCCAGGAAGCCCTTCGGCAGGAAGCTCTGATGCACGTCGAACTGACCTTTCAGCAGCTCGTTAGCGATACCTTTGTAATCCCACAGGTAGCGTGCTGCTTCCCAGAAGGCCGGATTCTTCATCGTCTCGTTTGCGCCGATGTTGAACTGGATGTAGTAGAGCGACGCCATGGGAATCGCTTCCGTCTTCACGCCTTTCTTGCCGTTCAGCGCAGCGATCTGATCGGCACCCAGGTTACGGGCGATATCGGCATCGCCCTGTTCCAGCAGCAGACGACGCGCAGCCGGTTCCGGTACGTTTTTGATCAGGATATTTTTCATCTTTGGCGCGCCCGCCGGTGAGGTCGGGTTAGCGCTGAGCAGTACCACCTGATGCATCACCACTTTACGGATCTGATACGGACCGCTGCCCGCAGAGTGAGTTGCCAGCCAGGCGTTACCAAAATCGCCGTTCTTCGCGTTCGCCATCGCGGTTTTTTCATCAATGATGGAAGAAACCGGGGCAGAGAGCAGGCTCAGCACGTAGGTCGGGCTGACGTTAGCCGTCCAGCTAATCTGCACGTGATTGTCGTCGACCTTCTTCAGGAAGCCGTCGACGTTATCTTTAGTCCAGCCAAGCTGTGTCAGGATGAAAGAGGGATCGAGGTTCAGCTTTACCACGCGGCCCAGCGAGAAGATCACATCTTCCGGACGCAGTGGGTTGCCGGTAGAGAATTTCGCATCTTTGCGCAGTTCAAAGGTCAGGCTGCGGTTGTCGCTGCCGGGCTGCCATGAGGTCGCCAGAGTAGGCTTCAGGTCCACCGGGTTCTGCGGATCGGACTGGACCAGACGCTGATAGATGTTTGTAAAAGCCTGAACGCTGGTCAGTTCAAACCCTTTGGCCGGATCGAAGCTGTCGGCGTCGTCAGTAGATTGTGCAATTACCAGCGTATCTTTTGGTGTTGCGGCCTGTGCTGTGAAGGCGCCAGCCAGCGTCAGCGCCAGCAGTGATGGAATTATAGTTTTCATGAAATTTCCTTGCCTCTAAAAAGTTACGCGAGTTTACGAAAGGGCCGGTGTGAAGAATAGTCGAATATGGGCTAATCATATGCCAAAAGGTTATAAGGGTTACCTGCTGGTTATAAGAAGATCGCCACTCTGTTAACGAAGCGGTAAGCTGAGCAGAAACAAAACCTCAACGAAACCATTATTCAGGTTATTATTGCTTTACCGCAGCCAGACGCTCTTTATAATGGCTGCAGATAATTTCAGGAGAATTCAGTTGGACAGTGATACCCGATTAACTTTAATTCTGGCAAGCTGAATTTTCTTTGCTGCTTGCCAATCGGCGAGCAGCGATCCCCGCTTTAATTAACGATCGCGCTCCTTTTTTAAATCCTGTCATTCACAGGAGTGCGCGTTATGCTGCTGTTTATATTCGCTCTTTTTCCTCCGCCCCGATTGGCGTAGCGCAGGCTACGCCCGATTGACGATCTCAGACTTTCAACATGCTGCGTTTAACCGACGTCGGCTAATCCTGTGCGCATCATTATTTTGCGTGCAGGCGGAATAACGTGATTATTCCTGAAGGTCACCGCATTAAATAACCCGGCTTCGCCAGGTTTTATCCATGCACCTTATTTTGCGTGCAGGACAACTATTGCTTTAAATCAGGGAGATGTCGAAATGAGCGACATGAAACTGGAGCAGGTTGCGATCACTTCATCCGGCAACCGTAACGATAAAAAAAGTAAAAAAATGTTTGCTGTGGCACAGCAGGCAGGCCAGCACATTGAGACGACGCTGGCAAACCTGCGCAGCCACCACCAGGGCCTGACTCAGGCTGAAGCGGCGAAACGCCTGAGCCTGTACGGCCGCAATGAAGTCGCGCATGAGAAAGCGCCACCGGCGCTGATTCAGCTGCTGATGGCGTTTAATAACCCGTTTATCTACGTATTGCTGGTCCTGGCGCTGGTGAGTTTTGTAACGGACTACTGGCTGCCGCTGCGCGCCGGTCAGGAGACCGATCTTTCCGGGGTGATCATCATCTGCACCATGGTGATGTTGAGCGGGCTGCTGCGCTTCTGGCAGGAGTTTCGCACCAACCGTGCGGCGCAGGCGCTGCAGTCACTGGTTCGTAGCCAGGTTACCGTGCTGCGGCGTGAGGCGGACAGCGAAACCGCACAGCGCCAGGATGTGGATATGAGTGAACTGGTGCCGGGCGATATCATTCTGCTCAGCACCGGCGACCAGGTGCCAGCCGATGTGCGCCTCCTGAGTTCACGTAACCTGTTTATCAGTGAAGCGGTGCTGACCGGCGAGTCGCTGCCGGTTGAGAAACACAGCAGTGAAGCGGGTATTGACGGCACAGGCCAGACTGCTAAAGAGCTGCTGGCGTCAGCGAATATCTGCCTGATGGGTACCAGCGTAGCCAGCGGTACAGCCAGCGCCGTCGTCGTCGCGACCGGTGGCGAAACCTGGTTTGGCTCGCTGGCCTCATCGCTGACCGGAAGCCGTCCGCAAACTGCATTTGATCGCGGGGTGAATAGCGTCAGCAAACTGCTGATCCGCTTTATGCTGGTGATGGTGCCGGTGGTGCTGCTGATAAATGGCTTCACCAAAGGTGACTGGATGGATGCCACGCTATTTGCACTGGCGGTTGCGGTCGGGCTGACCCCGGAAATGCTGCCGATGATTGTCAGCGCCAACCTGGCCAAAGGCGCAATTGCGATGTCTCGTCGCAAAGTCATCGTTAAAAAGCTCAATGCCATTCAGAACCTTGGGGCAATGGACGTGCTCTGTACGGATAAAACCGGCACGCTGACTCAGGACACCATTCTGCTGGCGCATCATCTGGATGCACAGGGCAATGAAGATGCTCAGGTCCTGCTGCTGGCATGGCTGAACGGCAGCAGCCAGAGTGGCGCGAAAAACCTGATGGACCGCGCCGTACTCAGCGCGGGCGATAAAATCATTTCGCAGTCTCTGCGCAGCCAGTTTCAACTGGTGGATGAGTTGCCGTTTGATTTTGATCGCCGCCGGGTTTCAGTGCTGGTGGAAGATCTGGCTCAGCATCGTTCACAGCTGATCTGCAAAGGCGCAGTCAAAGAGATGCTGGCGGTAAGTATCGCCGTGCGCAAGGGCGATGCGGTCGTTGCACTGGATGCGGCGCAGCGAGCGGCGCTGCTGACACAGACCGAACACTATCATCAGCAGGGTTATCGTGTGCTGCTCGTGGCAACCCGTGATGAGGAGCTGCGCGCGCCGCTCAACGACAGTGACGAGCGCGATCTGGTTATTCAGGGCATGCTGACCTTCCGCGATCCGCCAAAAGCCAGCGCGGGTAAAGCGATTAAAGCCCTGCGCGACAGTGGTGTGGCGGTGAAAGTGCTGACCGGCGACAACCCATTGGTGACGCTGCGTGTCTGCGCCGATGTCGGACTGACCGATCCGGCGATGCTGACCGGCGATCAGATTGAGGCGATGAACGATGACGAACTGGCGCAGGAAGTGGAACGTTGCACGCTGTTTGCCCAGCTGACGCCGCTGCAGAAATCACGTCTGGTGCGGCTGATGCAGCAGAATGGTCACACCGTCGGTTTCCTGGGAGATGGCATTAATGACGCGCCTGCACTCCGGGCGGCGGATACCGGGATTTCCGTGGACAGCGCGGCAGATGTGGCGAAAGCCTCCTCGGACATCATCCTGCTGGAGAAAGATTTACAGGTACTGAATGAAGGTGTCCTCAAAGGACGCGAGACCTTTGGCAACATCATCAAGTACCTGAACATGACCGCCAGTTCCAACTTCGGCAATGTTTTCTCGCTGCTGGTGGCCAGTGCTTTTATTCCGTTTTTGCCGATGCTCTCCATTCATCTGCTGATTCAGAACCTGATGTATGACATTTCCCAGCTGGCACTGCCGTGGGACAAGGTTGACCGTGAGTTTCTGAATAAGCCGCGTAAATGGGATGCCGGCAACATTAAACGCTTCATGCTGTGGATGGGGCCGACGTCGTCAATTTTTGACGTCACGACCTTTGCGCTGATGTGGTTCGTTTTTGGCGCGAATCATGCGGGCGTGCAGTCGCTGTTCCAGTCCGGCTGGTTTATAGAGGGATTGCTGTCACAGACGCTGGTAGTGCATATGCTGCGTACCCGGAAGATTCCGTTTATCCAGAGTCGCGCCACCTTACCGGTGATGCTGACCACGCTGACGATTATGGCGCTGGGCATCCTGATTCCGTTCTCACCGCTGGGCGCGATGGTCGGTCTGGTGCCACTGCCATGGCAATACTTCCCGTGGCTGGTGCTGACGCTGTTCAGCTACTGCCTGGTGGCGCAGGGAATGAAACATGTCTACATCCGCAGGTTTGGTCAGTGGTTCTAGGGAGGAGAAGATGAAAAAAGGCAGGCTCGATAAAGTTTTTGTTGGCGTGATGATTATCGGCTTAACTCTGATTGCGCTGACGGTCGTGGTGCGATGATAGCGTTGTAAAACTGCGAACATTAAAAGGCAGCGAGGCGACTCACTGCCTTTTTTATTAATGGGCGATTACTCTTCGTCGCGCTCACGGCTGGCACGCTGGCGTTCGTAATATTCATCCTCTGCAGTGATGATCTCATCCATCAGCGAATCCATATCAACCACGCGCTCCTCTTCCACAAACTCTCCGGTAAGCGGCGTTTCTGGTGTGAGCTTGCCATCCTCATACAGCAACCAGATCTCTTTGGCATAGCGCGTCTTAAGCAGCTGCGGAGCGAACTGACCATAGTATGAAGTGATGTTGTTTACGTCACGTTCGAACATCGACTCGGCATGGTTATTGGCCGCCGCATCAACCGCCTGGGGCAGGTCAATAATCACCGGTCCCTGATCGTCCAGCAGCACGTTGAACTCGGATAAGTCACCATGCACGATACCTGCACAGAGCATGCGAACGATGTTACGGATCATGGTGTTGAAATCGGTGATTGCCTGCTCTTCGGAGAGCATGACATCGCTGAGGCGCGGCGCAACCGCACCGTTGGCGTCAGTCACCAGCTCCATCAGTAACACACCGTCGATGCAGAGATAAGGCTGAGGTACACGAACACCGGCGTTAGCCAGGCGGAACAATGCGTCTACTTCGGCAGTCTGCCAGGACTCTTCCTGCTGCTTACGGCCAAATTTCGTGCCTTTCTGCATGGCGCGGGCGTTACGGCTGTTGCGGGTTTTACGTCCTTCCTGATACTGCACCGCCTGCTTGAAGCTACGCTGAGTCGCTTCTTTATAGACTTTGGCGCACTGCACCTTGCCGCCGCAAAGCACGGTATAGACGTCTGCTTCTTTGCCGCTTTTCAGCCGCTGCAGGACATCGTCAATCAGGCCGTCATCGACCAGTGGCTGGATTCTGTTTGGGATTTTCATGCGGCTTTATACCTTATTTCACCCACTTTTCGTATCAATTTGCGATGATGGAAATATTGGCAATGACTGAACAAAGAATCTGATTCTACCCTGGAATGTAGCTTTATGGGGATGATCCTTGATGACCAGCGCGTTTGACCTTTGTTTTTTCATAAACAATGGATTAGCTGGAAGAGCAGGGCAGTTTTGTCTGCACGAGTATCGTTTTCTGGCCACTGCGCACAGCTGGCAGGGATGATGTATCCGGGGAAAAACCTGTAGAGCAGACCGAAGCGGTCTGTCAGGCCAGCATCCTGCTCACAGAAAACTGGCCCACCTGCGGGATTATTTCAGGCTTTTAAGCACGTTAACCGTGCTGTCGATGTCGATCTCATCTTCAGAGAAGGTCAGCGTGGTTCCCTGGAATGTGGTGACCGCCAGCTTTTTCAGCGAGCGCATTTCATTCGCTTTCGTGTCAGATTTCGGCCGGATGTTATTCAGCAACAGGCCGACTGACAGCACCGCGTTCTCTTTATCGACACCGGCATCGACCGGGACTTCTTCGCTGTAGACCAGGTAAGATTTGATCGAGGTGATCTTCAGCCGCTCGCCTGCGATGTAGATGTATTTGCTTGTCGGCGCGACTTTCACCGCATAGGCAGATAAGCCTTTGTTGTTGGTGGTGGGTTCAAAGGTCACCGCCGCATCTTTTTTGATCAGGTCAGGGTTGGCGACCTTAATCACATGAAAATAGCGGTTATCGCCGTTTTCATCTTTGATAAAGCCAAAACCTTTATCTTCAAACCACGTTGTGATCGTTCCGTTCATCGCCATTTTTGCCTGCTTAATCTACTCAGTTTTTTACAGCGCGCAGTGTAAAACACAATGCCTGCACAGACTATATAAGTCTGGATGATAATTTTCAGCTGCGCCAGGGAGCGACGGTATGGCGCTCACTCGTCTGGCGATGAGTAACAGTTACTCGTTGCCCCAGCGGTTCAGGAACTCCGCGATATCATCAATACGCTGCTCATCAATGCCGGCTTCACGCGCCATATCCTGCTGCGACGCTTCACTGATCTCTTCGTTGTTCATCAAACGGGTGATCAGCAACTGGAAGTAATGCGCCAGCGGGGTACGTTCTGCTTCGCTTACCGGCTTAGCAGACTCCGTCGCATACTCATCTGCGACATCATAATATTTGAGAGAAATTTCGTTATTCATAGGGTGTCCGCAGCGTTGAAGTTACGTTAAGGCCTCACCGTCGTTCGTGGCATGGCTCAAAAGGAGATTATTTCGTGTTTGGGCGGGAGCTGTAAAGGGGGAAGGGCGTCAGCGCACATCTTCAGGCGTTGAGCATTTTATACTGAGCAAAAAACGATTCCCCTCCTGATAACTGATCGCCGGGCTGTAACGCCATCAACACGTCGCAGCACGACGGTTTCCTGCCAGGCACGGGAGGAGATGCCCGATGAGCACTCTCCTGAAAATCCTCGCGCTGTTCAGCGCGAGTTCAGAGTGGAACTGATGAAGATCAGCTTGCCGGTCTGCATCACGCGATTACGCTCTCAATCGGCTCGATAATACATTCCGGATGCGCCTGCAGCCGCGCGAAAGCCTCGGCATACGAGGGCATCGAGTCGGCTGCGCCGGCACGTTCGACACAGAGTGAGGCAAATGCCGCAGCAAATCGCGCCGCCTGGGGCAGATCCTCGCCGGACGCGAGCCGGGCGGCAAGCGCGCCATTAAACGCGTCGCCAGCACCTGTGGTATCGCGCGGCTGTGCCGGAAAAAGCGGAATACGCTGCTGCTGCGCAGGTGTAGAGAGCAGGGCGCCAGCAATGCCCAGCGTGATAATGACCTGACGCGCACCCTTACGATGCAGTACCTCAGCGGCGCGACGTGCGCTGGCAAAATCAGTAACAGTTACCCCGCTAAGCTGGCTCGCTTCCGTGCTGTTAGGCGTCAGCAAATCAACCTTTGCCAGCAGCGCATCGCTGATTTTTTGCCACGGCGCCGGGTTGAGAATCACAAAGGTGCCGCTGGCACGCGCGTTATCAACCATGCGTTGAATGGCACTCAGGTTGTTTTCCAGCTGTACCAGCAGAATATCGGCAGCGGCTACCGTAGGCTGGCAGCGCGTGACCTCTGCAGCGGTCACGGTGGTATTGGCGCCCGGATAGACAGAAATCATATTTTCAGCGTCGTCGCCTGCGACGTAAATCAGCGCGTTACCGGTGGGTTTCTCTTTACAGGTAAACAGCGTAATGGCGTCAAAGCCGGTTTTCTCCAGATGACGTCGCGCGAAAAGGCCAAAATCGTCATTGCCCACTTTACCGATGTAGTGCACCCGAGCACCAGCGCGCAGCGCCGCCGTAGCCTGATTGGCGCCTTTACCGCCCGCGCCCATCATGCTGTTGTGCGCTGTCAGCGACTCCCCTGGTAGCGGAAAGCGACGCATCACGGCAACAACATCGAGGTTAAAGGAACCGAAAACACATACTTTTCCTTTCATCCTGCGCTCCTGAACAGGCGTTCGGCGGCGAGACAGGCACCGCGACAGCCCGTGTAGTCGGTTGAGTGGCTGAAAATGATCTTCAGGTTTTCGCGCGTGACCGGTGGCCGAAGATGCTGCTGAATCTGGTTGCGCAGCAACGCCAGCGGAAAATCAGCCATCGCCAGCACACCGCCGCCGAGGATCAGATATTCCGGGTCGAGTATATTCATCTCAGTTGCAATCAGCTGCGCCAGCCGTCGCACAAATGCCTGAAGTTCAGGCTGGTCGCCGTGATGGGTAAACAGCGCAGAAATAGGCGTGTCGGCGGCGTTCAGCGTGGCCCAGTGACTCAGCCAGTGGCCTGAAGTCAGGGTCTCCGCACAGCCGCGATTACCGCACGGGCAGGGGAGATCATTGCCTGCCACCGGCACATGCCCCAGTTCGCCAGCACCGCCATGCTCGCCATGATAAAACTGCCCATTGAGCCACAGACTGTTGCCCATTCCGGTGCCGGGATAGAGGCCGACGGCGTTATCCGGCAGTTGCTCCAGCTGCAGCAGATCCCACAGCATCAGATGGTTCACATCTTTGTCCATCGCCACGGGCACACCGAGCTCCGCTGCCAGGCATGCCGCCACAGGCTGGTGGTCCAGCGCCTGGATAAAAGGCAGCGAAATCACCTGCATTCTGTCGCGGCTGAGGATACCCGGCAGGCCCAGCATAATGCCGCTGACTGGCTGCTGTTCCAGCGTATCATCAATAAGCTGAGCCAGTGCCTGCAGCGCGTCCGGCTGCCGGGCCCAGCTGGCGGTGGGCACCTTGCGAAAGCTGCTCCAGACGCCTCCCGCTTCCATGAGCTGCAGCCGGGTACCGGTGCCGCCAATGTCGATACCGAGCCAGCGCGGTTTCATGCAGACACCTGCGCCAGCCCCTGGGCTTCATCAATGCTGTCGCGCATCATCTTCCAGGCGGTGGCTAAATCGTCATGAATGTTAAATAAGCCCGAGGTACCGACAATCAGGACTTCTGCGCCCGCGCCAATAAGCTGGTGATAAGTGCGGGTGTTACAGGAGCCATCGATTTCGATCAGATAGTGATATCCGTGCTGCTGCTTCAGTGCTTTCAGCTCACGCACCTTTTCAACCATTTCCGGGATAAAAGGCTGGCCGGCGTAGCCCGGATCCACCGTCATCACGGTGATCTTGTCGAGCAAATGGATATAGTGCTGAATATATGAGATTGGGGTGGCTGGATTGAGCACCACGCCCACTTTTTTACCATAACTGCGGATCAGATTAATGACGCGAAACGCGTCGCGGTTGATCGTCTCCGCGTGCGGACAGATATAGTCAGCCCCCGCTTTTGCAACCGCCTCGATAAAATTAGTCGGCTCTTCCACCATCAGATGCACGTCGATCGCCACGCGGGTGAAAGGACGGATCTGCTCAATGAAGAAAGGGGAGAGCGTTATATTTTTAACGTAATGACCATCCATGATATCCACATGAAGAAAGTCAGCGCGCGAGTCGAGAACCTGTAGCTGGTGCTTGATCTCCATCAGGTTCATACACATCAGTGACGGGGAGATTTGAGTACGCATCATACTTCCTTCTTTTCAGACAGAGGATTAAGCACCGCGGCCAGCCTGCTGAGCTTTACTGCACGGTGTTCGTTGAATCGGGTTTTAAATTGTTTAAAGGCGAGGACCACAATCAATACTGCGCCCCACATTGCCAGGCTGACGTGCTGACTGATGTTCATCAGATTGAAACCGGTTGAAAGTACCTGCAGCGCAATCAGTGCCAGCACCACACCGGTGACGCGACCGAATCCGCCGTTGGGATCGGTGCCGCCAAGAATAATCGCCAGTACTGTCAGTAACAGATAAGCATCGCCATAACCCATGCGCGCGGAGTTAAAGCGCGCCATCATAATCAGGCCTGCCAGTACGCAGAGCAGGCTGGAGATCACATAGACCAGCATCACCATGCGATGGGTATTGATGCCGCTGAACCAGGTGGCGTTGATATTGCTGCCGCCCATGTAAATGCATTTTCCCGCGCGGGTTTTACCGAGAAACAGTGCCAGTAGCGCGGCGGCGATCAGGAATACCCAGAGCGGCAGCGGCATACCCAGCAGCGTATCAGCACCCAGCGCCTGTACCACCGGCGGCATGCCGCTGACGGCAGCCCCTTTGGTCAGCCAGATACCGATACCGTTCAGCGTCATCATTGTTGCGAGTGTGACCAGAATCGGGTGCGCGCCGATTCGCGTTACCATCAGACCCGTTACCACGCCGATTACGGCGGCGATCAGCATGGCGCCAATGATGGCGATGAACAGCCAGAGCAATTGCAGCGCCATGCCGGCTCCGGCGGGCAGGGCGCTCATCAGCGTCCAGGCGATAAACAGCGCCGTCAGGTTAGCGGTCGCGATAATGGCAAGGTTCAGGCCGCCGCTGAGGATGGCGATAAACATCGCCAGTGTGAGTAAGCCCAGCTCCGGCAGCTGAAATGCCATACTCATAAAGGTTGAGTCGGTCAGGAAGCGACCCGGCAGCATCACCGTAAAGATGGCCAGCGCCAGCGCGATAAGCAGCATCAGGCCGATGTTGGTGCCGTCCGGGCGCAGTGCAATCAGTGATTTCATCATCAGTGCCCTCTGTCACACGAAACTGACGTCAGTTTCTTTGCGTTTTTTGTAATGGGTCACGGCGATCGCAATCATGATGACGCCGCCAACCACGATATTCATGAAGTAGTTCGATACTCCCACCAGATTGAGGCCGTTCTTCAGAATGGCGATCAGGAAAACCCCCATCAGTGTGCCGCTAACTGTGCCTTTGCCGCCCATCAGGCTGGCGCCGCCCAGCACTGTCGCCGCCAGGACATCAAGCTCACCGCCAACCAGCGCATTCGGCACCACTTCGCCCATGCGATAGACCTGTACCAGCCCGCCAATCGCCGCCATCGCGCCCAGCCAGCCATAGGCGAAAACGTGGATCAGTCCAACGCGAATACCAATACGACGGGCTGACTCCGCATCCCCTCCGACGGCGTAAAGCTGACGGCCCAGATTGGTTTTGTTCAGCAGCAGGGCCGTTACTGCAGCAATCAGCAGCATCGTGACCAGGGGCAGGCCCACCTGAAAGCTCTCTCCCTGCCAGCTGAACGGCAGCACGTTGCGCAGCGTGATCCACCACTCCGGCAGCGAATAGAGGCTGCGGCCACCGGTTACCCACATCAGCAGTCCGAACAGCAGCGATTGCATGCTGATGGTGATGATGATGGAGACCACCCGCAGCGTGGTAATCAGGAGCGCATTGATTACGCCGAACAGCGTGCCGCACATCACCGCCAGCACAATGCTGAGCAGCGCATTATCGAACTGGAACTGCACAAAGAGTGACGCAAGCAGGTACTGCACCACGGAGGCGACAGCCGCAAAGGAGATGTCGATACCGCCGGTGACCAGCACCACAAACAGACCCAGTGCAAAGATGCCGGTGACGGCATAGCTCTCTGCCAGATCCAGCAGATTCTGCATGGTGAGAAACTGATCGCTGGCAACCGAGAAAAACAGAATGAATGCCAGCAGTACCCAGGCGAGCCAGCCCTGACTGGAGTGCGGACGAAAACGGGAAAAGTCAGGCATTGATCACCTCCGCCAGCTGCTGCTGCTCGACGCTATCAGGTTGGTATTCGGCATGGATCGTGCCATCGCGGAAATGCAGGATGCGGTCGCAGTTGTACCAGACCTCTGGCACTTCATCGGAGATCAGAATGATCGACAGGCCCTCTTTCGCCAGCTCATGGATCAACTGGTAAATACTGGCCTTGGCACCCACATCTACCCCAACGGTAGGCGAGTCGAGGATCAGAATTCGCGGCTGGGTCAGCACCCATTTCGCCAGCACAATTTTCTGCTGATTGCCGCCGGAGAGGGTAGAAATGGCGAGGTTCGGATCGGCCACGCGCACGCCAAGCTGCTGGATCCACTGCAGGATCAGCTTGTTCTTGCGGTATTCATCAATCAGGTGAAACCGGTTCTGGAGTTTGTCGAGGATCGGCAGCACCATGTTGTCTGCCACAGACTGCTGCTGCACCAGGCCCAGCGTCAGGCGATCTTCCGACACATAGCCGATACCCGCTTTGATTGCATCTTCATGGCCGCGAAAGCGTACCGGCTTACTGTCGAGCCAGATTTTACCGCTGTCGGGACGTGTCATGCCGAATAGTGAGAGTGCCAGTTCAGTGCGTCCGGAGCCGAGCAGGCCGCACAGCCCAAGCACCTCGCCTTCATACAATTTAAAATTGACGTTGTGATACTGGCCGGCGCGGGTTAAATCCTCTATCTCCAGAATGGCGCGATTGTCGTTGCGTGTCGGCGCTTTCAGCTGATAGTCGAGTTTCAGACCGGTCATCAGCTCTGTCAGGTGGTGCGGTGTCATCTCCCGCGCGGGCCAGCAGCCCATTTTGCGCCCGTCACGGATTACCGTAACGCGGTCAGAAATCTCCAGCACTTCATCAAGCCGGTGGCTGACAAACACCACGCAGATATTTTTGTCTTTCAGATAGCGTACGGTTCGCAGCAGCTGATTTACTTCGGTGCGGGTCAGGGAGGCGGTGGGTTCATCCATGATCACCAGCCGCGCATCGGCGACCAGGGCACGGCAGATCGCCACCTGTTGACGCTGCGCGATGGAGAGCGCTGCGACCTTTTCATCCAGATTCAGGTCGAACTTCAACTCATTAATAATGCTGCGCGCGCTTTCCTGCAGCCGCGCGCGGTGGTGCCAGCGCAGCAGGCCGTTGAGGTTATGCTCAAAGGCGATGTTCTCTGCCACGCTCAGGTTGGGAAACAGCGACAGATCCTGATAAATCACCTGGATACCGAAGTCGCGCGCCTGCCGGGTAGTAAGGCGCGGCAGTGGCGCGCCGTCGCCCAGGGTGATGCGGCTGCCGCTGTCCGGGGCGTGCACCCCGGAAATCACTTTGATCAGAGTGCTCTTGCCACAGCCGTTGGTGCCAGCGAGACAGTGCACTTCGCCTGCCAGTAAGGTCAGGGAGATATCGCTCAGCGCGCGGTTACCACCAAATGTTTTCGACAGGTTATCGAGCGCAATCAGTGTCTGTGGAGTGACCTCTTGCATATCAAAGCCCCATTTTTACCAGTTTTGGCAGGTTTTCTTTATCCAGACTCTCTGTGTTGTTACCGAGAATGGTGTGGGTCTTTTCATCCACTTTTACCTTGCCCAGCCCCTCAATCGTCATGCCGTCAGTAATCGGCTCTTTCTTCTGCATCATGTCGGCAATACGCACAAAGACTTCGCCCGCGGTCTCAGGATTCCAGATGTAGCCGCCTTTGATGGCGTTACGCTGAACCAGGGAGGCACCCTGTCCCGGACTGAAAGAGCCAAGGACACAAACCTGATCGATTTTTTTACGGTTCATGACCGCACGTCCGGCACCGATTGGCCCCTGCGAACCAAACGCCAGGATGCCTTTCAGATCCGGATATTTAGACATCAGCTCATTCGTGGTACGGATGGAGTCATCCAGTGATTCACCAACGCCAAATTTGTCGGTGACCAGCTGCATTTTGGGGTAGTGCTCTTTCTGATAAGCGAGTGCGGCGTCAGTCCACTGCTGATGCAGCGGCACCGTCAGGCTGCCCACATACATGGCGTATTTGCCTTCATCGTGCATGCACTTCGCCAGTGCTTTCATATGATTGATGCCATGGGTTGTCGCATCGACCAGTTCAAAATCCCAGTTGGCGCCCTGCTGACCGGGAGACTCATGGGTAATGACTTCGATACCGGCATCGCGTGCCCGTTTCAGCACCGGCTCCAGCACTTTTGGATCGTTGGGGACCACGCCGATGATATCGACTTTCTGCGCAATCAAATCTTCAATGGCACGCACCTGAAGTGCCGGGTCAGCGGCAGTAGGGCCGACCATCCACGCATCAATACCGCGCTTCGCTGCTTCACTTTTAATGCCGGTTTCCATGGCATTGAACCAGGGAATACCGCCAATTTTGACCACAATACCCATACGCAATTTATCAGCAGCTTGCGCGCCCGTGGCGGCAAACAGAGCAAGTAAAGAGCAGGCGATAAGATGTTTTTTCATACAGACTCCGGGTTAATTTTTAATTAGCTGCATGGATTGATAACGCTGTGAACAGACGATGACATTAACGCCATTCCACGCCAGTTCCTGTTCAAGCTCTTTATCTTTTAATTGGTCAGTAATAAGAAAATCGACATCGCGGTAATGACATATCCGGGCAAACGAGGGCCGCAGAAATTTACTGCCATCCATTAAAAGATGTTTTTTTTCGGCGGCCAGCAGCATCTGTTGTTTCAGGTGCGCATTATTCTCATTGCCTTCGCGTAAATATCCGTCGTTACCCAGACTGCTACAGGAAAAAAATATTTTATTAATCTGAAATTCCCGCAGTGGTTGCTCAGCCACCACCCCATGAAAAGCCTCATCACGATCGGAATATTCCCCGCCCAGACAGATAGTGCGAATACTGCCGCGAGCGGCAAGCGTCTGTACGATGCGCAGCGAATTGGTTAATACCGTTAATTCAATGTCTGGCAACTGTCGCGCCAGATACCAGCAGGTGGTACTGCTATCCAGTAAAATACAGTCGCCGGGGCTGATAAAGTCGAGCGCGCGTTTGGCAATAATCATTTTTTCATCAACGTGCTCATTAATTCGCTGCCGAAAAGTTAATTCACTTTGGTTAGCGATTCTGCTATTTCCTTGTGTGCCAGTGTTCTGTTTTTTTATCAGAACGGCGCCGCCATGGCTGCGTTGTAATAAACCGCGCTTTTCAAGCTGGCTTAAATCACGCCGAATAGTTTCCTGTGAAACCTGACACAGAGTGACCAGTTCTGAGACAATTACCCGGCCATTTATATTAATCTCATTAATAATTCTTTGCTGTCTTTCAATCGGCAACATACTTATCCTCCGATGGATATAAAGTACTGGAAGCAGACACGGGAAAATGTGGACTGGGCAGGAGTCCACGTGGGTAAATTTCGCTGGCGTTTATAAGGTGATGAAGTCGAAATATTTCATGAAAAATATTGCGGCTCATTACATTATTTAGTGATTTTGCTCACATAATTAGCCTTATACGGCAGGTAGCAATCACCAAAAGGGTTAATAAACTATATAGACATTGTTGCTATGGCGTGACTGTTTATGACCGTTTGTGTGGGTTTGACCGTTTAAATCCACACCTGACTTTCTCAGCGTTCCTGTTAAGTCACCTGAGGGTGATGGAAAGAGAAAAAATAACAGACTCAGTCCTGGTGATTCAGACGAAAATCAAGCTGTTCCGGCAATGGTTCTTCCGCTGAGCGGTTTCTGCTTTTATGATCACGAGACTGCCGTAATGGAATGCGCAGCCTCGTTCACGCTTTTCATCTTTCAGTTTTGTGACTCTCTGACCGCTGTTTATGGGCGCTTTAGTGCGCTCAATCACCGGGCTGCGTACAAATGTAAATGTAATTGATAATAGTTATCGTTTACATTATTGTTCGTTCTTCTTCAGGGAAACGCAAAGGAATCGGAAGAAGATGAATTATCCTCAGAAATTAGTAAAAGTGCTTTCTGGCAAGCAGGTAGCTGCCGGATTCGCAGGCCTCACGTTCGGTTTGCTTAGTGTAACGGCACAGGCGGTCACCGTCACAGACGTTGCGGGACGCACGGTTACCGTGCCGGATGATGTTCAGCGTGTGGTACTCGGAGAAGGCCGCTTGTTCTTCGCTCTTTCGCTGCTTGAGGGCCAGAAACCGTTTGACCGAATCGTCGGCTGGCAGGGCGATTTCCGTAAACTTGACCCGCAAACCTACGCCACCTATCGGGCGAAGTTCCCGCAAATCGACAACATTCCGTTGATCGGCACGACCAGTGCCGACACCATCAGCCCTGAAAAAGTGCTGACACTGAATCCGCAGCTGGCGATTTTCGGTCTGTCGGGGCACGGTCCCGGCAAAGGTAGTGAGCTGGTGAAACAGCTGCAAAACGCCGGTGTGCCCGTGGTGTTTGTGGACTTCCGCACTTCTCCGCTCAAAAACACTCTGCCGAGTATGGAACTGCTGGGGAAAGTACTGAACCGCGAGAAACAGGCGCAGGAGTACATCCGCTTCTATCAGGAGAATATTAAACGCGTCACCGATGTCACCCGCGATATCCCGATGCAGGATAAACCGAAAGTCTTTATCGAACTGCGGGCCTCCACAGCAGATGAATGTTGCCGCTCAGCCGGTAACGGCAACATGGGTGATTTTATCGATCTGGCGGGTGGCGTGAATATCGCCAAACCTCTGCTGCCGGGCGCGCTCGGTCAGGTGAATCTGGAAAAAGTCATTGCCGCGCAGCCGGATGTCTATCTGGTCAGTGGCGGTGCCAGACCACCGAAAGCGGGTGATCCGCAGCCGGTCAGTTTAGTGCTGGGCGCGCAGACCACACCAGAACAGGCAAGCGCCAGCCTGAAGCCGCTGCTGGCGCGTAAAGGCATCAGCACGCTGAAAGCCGTGCAAGAGGGGCGCAGTTTTGGCATCTGGCATAACTATTACAACTCTCCCTATAACGTGCTGGCCGTTCAGTACTTTGCCAAAGCATTTTATCCGCAAAAGTTTGCCGGGCTCGATCCGCAGAAAACACAAAAACAACTTTATAAACAGTTCCTCGCTGTCGAACCGACCGGCACTTACTGGACAGAGTAAAAGGAACTTTGCCCCGGCTGCCGGGGCGTTTTACCTCTCGGAGAGAAGAAATGGTTAAGACTAACTTTACACCTGCCGTTAAAGCGGGGCTGTTTGCACAACTGATTACTGCCACGATGCCGGTGATGGCGGAAGAGGCCAGCGAGGTAAAAGAAAATGAAGATCAGATGGTGGTTACAGCCTCCTCTGTCGAACAAAATCTCAAAGATGCCCCCGCCAGTATCAGCGTAATCACTCGCGAAGATCTGCAGAGAAAACCGGTACAAAACCTCAAAGAGGTGCTGAAAGACGTTCCCGGCGTACAGCTCACCAATGAAAGCGATAACCGACAGGGTGTCAGCATTCGCGGACTGGGCAGCAGCTACACGCTGATCCTGGTCGACGGCAAACGCGTGAATTCCCGCAACGCCGTCTTCCGCCATAACGATTTTGATCTGAGCTGGATCCCGGCAGAATCGATCGAACGTATTGAAGTGGTGCGCGGGCCAATGTCCTCTTTATATGGGTCCGATGCGCTGGGCGGTGTGGTCAACATCATCACCCGTAAAGTCGGCACCCAGTGGCATGGCACGCTGAGCGCAGACACCACCGTTCAGGAACATCGCGATCGCGGTGACAGCGGCAACGGCAATTTCTTTGCCAGCGGCCCGCTGGTTGACGATTTACTGGGCGTGAAAGTTTATGGTGCGCTGGGTAAACGCAATAAAGATCAGGCCAGTTCCGCCAGTGGCAGCACTGGTCAGCCGCGCATTGAAGGTTACACATCGCGTAATGCTAATGTGGAATTCTCACTGACGCCGGATAAAGATCAGGACATCACGTTCGGTTACGGGATGGATCGTCAGGATCGGGATTCCGACACCCTGGATAAAAACCGTATCGAGCGCGAAAACTACTCGCTCGGCCACGCTGGCCGCTGGGGAGTGGCGAATACCGAACTGCGTTTTTACGGTGAAAAAATCGAAAATAAAAACGCCAAAACCATTACCTCGAAAAACAATTCTCTCGACGGCAAAGTCGTGATCCCGCTGGGTGATTACACTCAATTCCTGACGTTCGGCGGTGAATACCGCAACGATAAGCTGGAAGATGCGGTAAACATGAAAAATGGCGGCAGCGTGCAGGCTAATCAGTATGCGCTGTTCCTGGAAGATGAATGGCACATCTTCGAAAACCTGACGCTGACTGGCGGCGTACGCATGGATGACCACGAGAACTACGGCGTCAACTGGAGCCCGCGTGCCTATCTGGTCTACAACGCCACCGATACGGTCACGTTGAAAGGCGGCTGGGCATCCGCTTTCAAAGCGCCTTCTCTGCTTCAGCTGAGCCCGGACTGGCTCAGTGGTTCATGCCGCGGGAGCTGCAATGTGGTGGGCAATAAGGATCTGAAAGCAGAAACCAGCGAAAGCATGGAGTTCGGACTCTATTACGCCGGTCAGAGAGGGTGGCTTGAAGATGTTACCGCCAGCGCGACGGTGTTTCAGAACGACATTGACGACATGATTACGGTTATCCGCACCGCCAACCGCAGTCTGGCGCCATCCTATCCAAACTTTGCCGGATTTGATGCCAGCGGCAATCCGATTTTCCGCTATTACAACGTGAATAAAGCACGGATCCGCGGGCTGGAAACGGAGCTCGGTCTGCCGGTCGCCGACAAGCTGAATCTCCGGCTGAATTACACCTACAATGACGCCCGCGATCTGAGTAACGGCGGCAACAAACCGCTGTCTGAACTGCCGTTCCACACGACAAATGCGACGCTTGACTGGAAACCGCTGGAGGACTGGAGCTTCTATCTTTCCGCGAATTACAAAGGCAAGAGCCGCACGGTGACCGATGGCAATGCAACACCAGGCGGATATACCACCTGGAATACCGGCGGGTCATATCAGGTGAACAAAGCGGTGAAAATCCGTGCTGGCGTTCTGAACCTGACCGATAAAGATCTCAACCGCGACGACTACAGCTATAACGAAGATGGCCGCAGATATTTCGCGGCTGTTGATTACAGTTTCTGATCGTCAGCGCCGGCCGGGACATCAGCAGTCCCGGCTGTTTTTGCGCTTTAAGTGGTTACTACGGGTTTCCTCAGAGCCTGACATCAGAATCAATGCGTCCTGACGATGCATTGTAAGAACGCAGAAGATGCCTGTTCAGTTCTGATCTCATTCAGCGATGTCACTCACCGACAATTAATGTGCACGATTATTTTGCGCGTGCATAAAGCGTGCACGCCAGGGCTTGAGCACCCACAACGCCAGACCGGCCGTGATAAAGTCGAAGGTAATTGCGCAGCCAAAGACCAGGTGCCAGTTATGGGTGTGCTGATACATCAGCGCCGCCAGCGGGCCACCAAAGATCGAGCCAATTCCCTGAGACATATAGAGCCAGCCATAGTTTGTGGAGGCATTTTCACTGCCAAAAGTGTCTGTGAGTGTGGAGGGGAACAGCGAGAATATTTCACCCCACCCGAAGAACACGACGCCTGAAAGCAGTACGAACAGCACGGGATCTTCACGGCAGGCGAGCCACAACGTCATCGCGACACCTTCCAGTGCGAAGGCAATAAACATGGTATTTTCGCGGCCGTAGCGGTCGGAAATAAAACCAAACAGGGGACGCGTTAAACCATTGGTGAAACGGTCAATGGTCAGCGCCAGGGGCAGGGCGGCCATACCGAAAACGACTGCTTTGCTGATGCCAAAGTCTTCAGCAAAAATTGCCATCTGCGAAGTGACCATCAGTCCTGAGGTCGACATCATGGTCATCATCATGAACATCAGCCAGAACAGCGGCTGGCGCAGCATTTCTCTGGATTTAAACTGGCGCTGGCCTCGTACGGGTGACGATGTGTTGCTGACCGGCATCATCGCGCTGCTTTCAGGCAGCCTCAGGTTCTGGCTGGCGAGAAGTCCCACAGCGGCGAAGATGAGACCAAATGTCGTCATCGTCTGTTCCAGCCCGTAGCTATTAAGAGAAATGGAAATCGGGAAGGTGGTAAAAATTGCGCCCATGCCATAGCCCGCCGCAACGGTTCCGGCGGCAAAACCGCGTTGCTGTGGAAACCACTTCATCACCAGTCCCACTACGCCGATATACACAATCCCCGTCCCCAGTCCGCCCAGGCAGCCATAGACCAGATAGAGAGCAGTCAGGCTATCGACCCGGGCCGCGATTACCCAGCTGAAGCCCGCCATCAGCGTACCGATGGAGATCAGCAAACGTGGACCAAAGCGCTCAACCAGCCGGCCCTGGAAGGGTGAAAAAAAAGTCTGCAGAATAATCAGCAGCGAGAACGTGACCTGCAGTTCCGCCAGCCCGACGCCGAGTTTGGCAATCATCGGTTTGGTTAACAGCGTCCAGACGTACTGCGGGCTGGAAATAGCTGCCATGCAAATCAGTCCAAGCAGAAGCTGCACCCATTTGCTGTGTTTCGCTATTACCACCGGTTCGCTTATCGAGGTCATTATTATGTCTCCACATTACGCTCTGCTACACAGCTGAAATCAGTCTGCTCTGTTTACACACTGTTCTGGCATTGCGCAGATCCAAACCTTTGCCTGCTGCTAATGCCAGATTACTGAGACCGATATGCCGGTACATAGGTGTAAGAAGAGAATTAAGCAGAAAATGTGCCAATAAAAATAATCAGTAATATCAACAGGTAATAAGATGGCTTAGAGAGTTAGTGTGATGGAGTGCAAAGATTTAGTGCGCTGAGATGGTGCGTGGGAAACCGCTGGTGGTCATAAAAGCATCTGGGGGTTTTGGTTTTTGGGGCGATGTGCTGAGAGGGGCTGTCGTAAAGAGCTTTAACTGGTGGCTGAAAGATTGGGTATGGAATGGGTAGATTCAGACTGTATGAAAAATTAGAAACACAAATAACCCGAAGGGTTTTCAACTTCGGGACTTTAGGGAGTTTGATGATGGATGGGGTAATCATCAACCAGAAAAATCTACTCCTGAAAGCCTTATTTCTCTGAAGAGATCTGACGAACAGTCATCAGGAATTCATGAGCCGTGGTTTCCCAAAGTTCAGGTGCAAAATCAAACCCATATCGTTTCCTGAATTCCTTTTCGACATTGCCATCATAGGCTGAGATAAAATCGTCAACTTCTTCGACAAGATCGTTGAGCATCCAGTCTGGTGCTGACTTTTTGAACAGCCGCACTATGCCTTCGATTGTATCCTCGCCATCATTGATGATGTCTGCGTCCTGATTGAAATAACCGAAAATCAGTTGGTCAAGAAAGTGGAATTTTTGCATTTTGTACCTATAAATCCGGGAATGCTGTGAGAATGTATTAGGGTTGCCGTTATATTGCTGAAACTCGATAACAAATCTCACATTTTTCATGACTATTAGCTGGCTACCTCCGCGCCGGAAACCATAGCCGATCGCTTTGCCAGATGCATTGCGAATAGTCAGCCTGGCTCCGCCCAACACCGATTTTATTACGTCACGGTTAGCGAAAAGCGCTTTCGATATAGCTTCTTCTGCTGACCGTACCTGTGATCCAGTCACTGCGTCCGGGCGTGGAGGTGAACGGCCAGCGCGTCACAAAGGTGCAGCTGAACAGCGGCACCACGACAATCACCTGGACGCCGCGAAACCGCACAACAAGCCATCCGGTGCTGAGTTTCTGCCAAAGTTCGACAATTGAAAAGAGTGAAAAGAATTTCAGGAATTTTTAGTAATAGGATCTCCAAAAGGAGCTAAAGAAAAACATAACTTATTTTTATAGCTTAAAATAATTCTGTTTATGTATATTTAAATGGATCGTCTTTTAGATAACATGTTTATAATTATAATCGTTAAATAACCATATAAATCAATTTTTAACATGGGGTCTAATTAGTGGTGGCGCTGGAATATAGTTCCAATGGAAATCCTGCGTCAGATTAGATATTCTCAACCCTGGACATAATTTGCTTATAAGGAAGAGTATGGACGCAAAGCAAATTGCTTATGGAATTGTAGATGGTATGTCATCGATTCCTTCGGGCATATATCAGGGGGTTATAAGAACGTAGCAGGGTTGCGGCCTTGCCGGGAGCGATCTTAAGAACCGGAATCGAAGGGAAACAGAACGATTTATGCGGTTGGTTAAGGCCACTAAAGACAGGCATGAACCAATCCGACAACTGGTTACTATTTTGATTTTCGATTTTTATGCAAAGCTCGATAATGAGAGTAAGCAAGCTATTGATGGTAAGCTGGGTTATGGTGCTGGCAGGCTAGGGGGAAGGGTAGGTTCACAATTTATTCTGGCCCAGTTTATAGCTAAAAAAATTTTAACTCGTATTGTTATTGCTGAGACCTTTAAGCGGTTTGTGAGAGTTGGTTCGTCGCTATCGTTGAACCTTCTCATGATTCAAGGGTTAATCGAAGAGGCTTCACTCGCATCAAGACGGATGCAAAGCAGATTCCTAAAGACTTATTCTAAGGTTTCCCGACTGAATTTGGATATGGTCTATTTTCTTGTTGAGAAGCCACTTGAACCCTATCTGATGTACATCAACAGCCATACATTAATGTGTAAAGGTATACAGAATGAACTCTGCAAAATCATTTCTACTAAAATTCGGTAAGTTCATAGGTATACAAACTACTAATGTGGTTGAAGCTTTTTCCACGGGGATCTGCTCCTTCGCAGCATTTTTCTCGTTGTTTATATTTGGAGGCTGGCCATTAAAGATTGTTGGTTTTTTTGGTTTTTTCATACTGGCCTGGTTTATCGCTTATCTAATGGATAAGCTAAAAGGTGAAGCATGATTATTATGTCACATAATCTGTAAGTTATGATATTAAACGCTAAAGCCATGATACTAATCATGGCCTTTTTTATTGCGTACTTTCTCTTATCAAAACCAGCATATCTCAAGGATGTGCTCTATGGAGTAATTGCTGGTGATCCTTTAACCACTATGTGATCTGGCTGTGTGGTGAATACTGGAATGTAAGGTTAAAAAGAAGTAGAGCACAGCAAACCTGAAGGGTTGTTTGTGGTATATAAACGTTTTCGGATCGTTATGAAGCATACCAGGCACCTTACTCACACTGGGAAAAGTAGCAAGAGCACAGGCATCATAACAATTATCAAACCATTGGTGGCGGATGACTTTCGCTGTCGTCGATTTGCCGCAACAGAAAAAGAAAAAGGGTTGCGCTGGAACGTAACCCTTTAATTTTTTGCTGGTGGAATCTGAATGGATTTTTTATCTTTATGAATTTAAATGAAAATTATTAATCATAAAATTATTGGTATATATAAACATATACCAATTGCTTCTGTTAAATGGTTTTTTATGCAGGTGAGGGCGATGGCTTTGCATCTATCGTCAGATACGCTTTCAGACCTGAAGAGCGTTTTACGCCACGCGGATCCGAAAAGAAAGGGACACGGGGCTTTGGGGTGTCGTTCACTTTAATTGTCCAGACTGACCCGCCAATGAAATTGAACTCAATGGTTTTGTGATTGACAGACAGCACCTCGAAAGAGCCTGACGAATACTCATTGCCAACCTGCAAACTTTCAACAATACCCTGACTCAGGCTGATGAGAGTAACAGTAAGAAACTCTTCAAAGATCACATCATCCGTTGTGAAAAGAATATAGCTGTCATTGTCGACTTTAACGGAGGCTTCGAGTACCTGTCCTTTTATAGTAATACCCGTCGGTTTGTTATCGATCAATACTTCAGAAACGGCCTGCTGAAAAGCAGTCGCTTTACTTTTCTCAATAAGCTTTACCGAGAGAGTTTGTTCCATGACTATCTCCATACTGGAAAAATTAAATAATATGAAGTTGGATAAAAATCACAATAAGTCCAGGTAGCAAACAGCATGAAAAACCAAATGCAAAAGTATAGTAAAGCGGTTTGAGAGTATTTATCTTTTTTATATTTTGACTTTCATGTGCAAAATTATAAGCATTATCGCTCCTGTTTAAAAATAAGATTTTTTTGTTTTGTTTTAATCGCATGAAAAAATAGGCCATTAGAGGTGAACCTATATATCCCATATTGCAGTGCAACAAGTAAGGGGGGGGAAGTGTATGCTTTTGTTGGAAGTCTGAGATCAATTCCTTGTAGCGAGACCTGTTAATCAGATACAAAATAACACTTACTACTAAGCAAACTAAAGGAAGCATAATCAAGACCATCAGGACCGATTTCATTTCTCAAATTCCCATGTATTCATAGATAGTATCCATTACAGAATCACTCGCTTTAGCACCTACATATCATAGCCCGCAGCTATTGAGCCAACAGAAGCGCAGACTACCGCGCCGGTTCCTGCTGTGGCGATCCCTATTGCTGCGCATACACCTACACCTGCGAAAGAACCGGCTGCGCCAGCTCCCACACCCGTTAAGGTCGAAGCACCAAACTTACCATACTCTTTGAATGCGGTTCTTTTACATTCGCTCTCACGTCCTTTAACGCAGGCATTGAGTACGTCATTCGTGGTCCAGCAAAGGCAAACCCCATTCCTATGTAACCACCTGATTTCAAGAACTTTGCCGCTTTTGCTGCATTGCCTGCATAACTTGAATATCATGCCAGCCCCACTGTAGACCATTCATGTACCAGGGAGCGACTGGGTAGATTTTGATCTACTCCCAGTATCAGATACAACCTTCAGTTAGTAATATAGAATTATCGTGATTGCCTTTTGTTTGCTTTCTCAAATTTAATATCAACTATCATTATATTTTTTTCGGTTTTTAACGTTTTTATTATTGAGGGTTAGGTTGGATTGTTAATTTAAATGACTATTTTAGTTCTGTCATTTTTAATGAATTTTTTAAAAGCTAAATGATAAGTGGATATCTTTTCTTCGATCAGGTCAAACAAAGATGATAAGCAAAACTACTGGATAATGCAGTATTCAAGAGTTATTCTGCAGGCAGCTTAACATATAACTGAGGATAGAGAATGGAAGTTATCCCTGGCGATATACAGTCAAGGCTACAGCTAGCCATTTCTAAAGCGGCAGTGCTCTTACCCTCTGACGTAGGTCAACAGCTTCTTGCTATGGTCACCCCATCAGCATTAGCAACTATGGCGGGGGTCATCGTGGTTTGGGCTGGTGCGCACTTTTTTGGGATTGGTGAAATCGCTGATTTAGTGCTTCTCATTGTAGGCTGGGTAGCAGTAGGGGGCGTAGCGCTTGAAGCGGCTAAGAAGTTGTTTGATTTTGCCACGAAGACTAACGCAGCTCGTAGCGAAGGAGATCTTGACGTTGCTGCTAAGGATTTAGCAGACGCGATCACTCTGATAGGCGTTAATACTGTCCTCGCACTTCTTTTGAAGAAGAAGCCTGGTGATACATTTAAGACTCCTTTCAGGGGAGTAAAAATGCCCAGATACAGCAGCGATATTGGAAGGAAAATGAACCTGCCTCGCAATGGAGGCTGGCGTTATGCTCCTAAGATAAAAATCACAAAGCATAGTGACGTCGTTCAGGGACGCACAAAACCCTGGGGGACGTAGAAGTAGGACGCAACTACTATCCTGGCGCAATGTCGAAAGATGACGCATATTTGCAGATGCTTTCAACTCTTTATCATGAACAGGTACACATGGCAATTGCGCCTAAGTTCTATTTATTTAGAGAACTTAGGGTTTTCATGAGACAAAGCGCATATAATAAATCATATATATTACGATACCTGGAAGAGTCACTTGCTGAAACTATTGGCTTATTAAGAGCCAGAGGATGAGTAGGGAATATATCATTGAAGGCTTCAAGTTCCCTCTTGGAAATACTTACGAAATTACCTATACATTATTGCGGCATGAAACCGCAGGTATTCTTTTGGGTCCAGTAGTGGTTGGAGGGTTGATGTATAATGTTTGGTATGGAGTTCAGCAATGATATCGCAAAATAAAGCTGTTGAAATTGCCAAAGAATATGCAAGGGAAACAGGTCATGGTTGGGACGAACGTTTTCATGAGGCTGTGAGAGCGTCTTTTGATGGCAAATCTGTTTGGGTTATTTCAACCTCAGATTTAAAATTTTCTGAAGATCTTCCATGGATGATGGAAAGTATGCCTAATCCAGTTAAATATTATATAGATGTCTCTAGTGGTGAATGTATTGCAGTAGGGGGAAGAGGCAGTGCGACTCTTCGATTAAATAAATAAATCAAAATGTTCATTATCGACTTTATAAAATATGAGAGTGTTTTCGCGAAAATTTAAATGCTTTGTATGCGGGCTTCAGCGGGATAAAAATATACAGAATTGTGAAGCCTGCTAACAGTGTTATCAAATAAGATACAAGGTTTTCTTGTGTACCGCTGCGAATGGTATAAATGAGTCCTGCGAGAAGGATAGCTATTAATATCATTGCAGCTATGAATCTTTTCTTTAACTGTGAAAGGAGCCAGGGATAAGGATAACCGTTTTTATCAGCATGCTGGCGTATCACAGAGACTTCTTTTGGTGTAAACCCCTCTTTTAAAAGCATTTCTTCGATTTGCTTTTTATTCATAATGAATGTTATTTATTTGTCTTACGATAGTCTGATTGTAACTCATAACCCAAGCTCTATACAAAACGGACCGGTATTGGTAAGGCTTCTGGTTTTTTAATTTTTAGCAATAGTTCTCTAATGCTAACATTTCCGCATTAAATATGTGCTTTTAAAATTACATGTAGCCAAAAAGCCTGGTAATTCTGAGGGAGGTAGTGCTGGCATATTTTGCTTTTTAGATTTTCGAAGGCGCTCTGCAAAGATATCAACGGGATTGAACTCAATCAGTTCCTTGGTAGCTATTGAACGAAAAATTTCATTTAGTCGCGAAATAATGCGCCTTAAGGTTTCAAGACCCCCCGCGCTGTTCGATTGGATCAAGCTGATGCTTCAAGAGTTTGGGCCGAATCTCTTTAATCGGAACATTATTCAATCCAGGGAAGACGTTACGTTCAAGGCTACGCCAGATATCAGCTACATGATCTTCTAAAATCACTGACGTTCTTTTCTTCTCTTCCAGCCACTTTCTTGCCACCACCTACAAGGTGTGTTCAGTGGACGCTTTTAATGCATTCGCTTTGTCGGTCTTATGCGTTTGCGGATCAATCTGCTGTGCGAGTAGGGCAAGGTACTGATCTCTGAGAGAGCTATCTTGCGCGAATATAAGGTAAGGGTAAGTACCCAAACTCATTTTCGTTCGTTTCTTAGTCACAGGAGCCGCATACCTGAAGTACCAGTTTTCATGACACCTTTCATGATCGGCGATATGCGCAAAAACAAGCTGTCATCATCAAAGAGGTTCACTTCCTTCTCGGCAGGCTTAGTGTTTTTGATTTGATTATTATTGAGTTTAGTGACGATTTTCGGCATGTTCGGCCCCTCAGATTTTGGACCCATGGGGCTGGGGCGAAAACAGGGTGTCATTTGGCGTGGATTCTAGCCACTCTCAGTGGACTGCTATGGACACAAAAAAACCCGCAAAGCTTTCACCTTGCGGGCTTTCAGGACTTCGATGATGGTTCTGGTAACCATCATCCAAGAATTTTGGTGGGCTGGCGGAATCTGAATTGGTCCGCTAACCACCTGAATTAAAATCTTACTTTTTCAATTCAACTATTCGTTCGTGCCTAAAAAAGTGCCTAAAACTTTTATTCATTTTATTTGCCCGTCTCCCATCATCTTACAACGACTGAGTAGTCTAACGCGAGAGCTGGTTTGGATAATGCTTGGCGATAATGTCGTTCATCTTCTCCACTAACTCTGAGCGCTTGAACGTGAGATGCGCGGTGCCTTTTTGAAAGTAGCGGATGGAGAAGTATGCGTCGTCGTAAACATCCTTGGCTGGGTTGTCGCGAATGTGATTCATCAGATTAATGGAGATATCACCGCGATTGTCAGGTATCGCTTTGCCATCAAGCAAATACAGCATTCTTTCAAGGTCGGCAAGTTGATCACGTCTGCCCCCCCAAGTCAGGCTAAAGCCCCAGCGGTTGTGCGTCACCAGATTATTGATGATGATCTTCTTGCCGAAAAAGCATGGGCTGTTAGTTTTGTAATCCCATGACAGTCCTTTAAACACATTGATGATGCCGCGCTCAAACACTTCAACTTTACTCTGATGCAATTGCTCGAAAGTGCTGAGAATGTTTGCTTCACTGATCGCAGGTAGGTCACCATCTTCCAGGTTCTGATACCACTGAGTACGAGCCTGTGCGTCCATCAGCGAAAGCATGCCGGATTTCAGCATTAGGTCGCGCCACAGGCTGCGGTCGATATTGCGGGTGATCACCGGCATCGCTTTCTCTGGCTTTTCCATCAGCCAGCAGTCATAGCGATGTCCTTGCTTCATCGCCCAGTCGACAGCGTTGCCACCACCAATTCCGGCAGTGAGCTGAGAAATGGCATTGAGCTGCTGAATCAAATGTTCAATCTGCTCCAGCGCAGCATCACGTCCGGTTACGATGCGCTCAATATTGGTTGAGTTAATCAGCTCAGTATGTTCGGTAATCACTTCAGGTTCTGTTTGCATCGCAAAAAATTCCATATAAGCAAATGCCCCTGCCGATGATGGCAGAGGCATTATGCGTTGTCAGATAGAGGAGAAAGCAGCAGAAAGGTAAATCTGGAATGCGCTATACAGGATTTAATCGAGATTGCGCTGCGTTAATCCGGTAGCGTGACTTGCCTTCAGTATGTCGGCGGCGGTCAGGAAGATTTCTGGCTCTGAATAGGTATCACCAAGGGTATCGATGCGCACCAGGTCATATTTTTCCACCAGGAAATTGATGGCGTCGGCCAGGGTAACACCCGCTTCGATGTGTTGCAGGATGACTAACTCACTGCAAAATGGCGTATCGTTTAAATCCATTCCGAAATGCTTTTCCAGCAGGTACACAAGTAATGTTCGCCAGTGCACTACAGGTGACAAGCAGCACGATGCCGCCCGCCTCGGATGAATTGCTGAGGTTGGCATAATGATTTCCTTTTAAGGGATCTAGTGAGGTGTCGGGTAAATCGAAACATAGACGTAGCCGTGCGAACCGAGGGTATTGGCTTCACAGGTCAGGTTGTTGTGATAAATCGTGACGCAATGCTGCTGGCGCGGATTAAGTTCGCCTGTGGTTAGTAGATGTTCGAGCATGCCAATCATTTGCGGGAACGATTGATTGATACGGTCAATCTGTTCTTCGCTGAATTCACCGACTATACCAGCCCTGTCAGCCAGATAGTGCAGCCGGTTGCCTTCTTGCACCAGCCGGGCACCGAAGCGCGGAGTGATACTGCGTTTCAGCCCCCATTCGTTTTCATTCATACATTCTCCTGATTACAGCCAGCCACGTTCGGCAAATGACACAATTTCTTTGCTGCCAATCACAAAGTGATCCGGCAGGCGAACATCCACCAGTGCCAGCGCTTTTTTCAACCGCTCGGTAACCCGCCTGTCTGCATCACTGGGCTCTGCATGTCCGGATGGGTGATTGTGAGCAAGAATGGCTGCCGCTGCGTTATGTCGCAGCGCCGCTTTGACCACCTCGCGAGGATGCACTTCTGTGCTGTTAATTGAACCGCTGAAAAGCGTTTCGTGCGCCAGCAATCGATTCTGGTTATCCAGCAGCAGAACCATAAACACTTCACGCTCCAGACCTGTCAGATTTAATCGCAGCCAATCGCGGGCGGCCGTTGCAGAGGTAAACGCCACGCCCGGTTCACGCAGGTGATTTTCAATCAGTGCGATGGCGCGTTTAACGGTGAGCTGGGATGCCAGAGGCAGTGTGGAGTTGGTGATCACGTTACTTTCCATCGTGTACTCCGGCTTCAGTCGATGATGCGCATAATGGCGCGACTTTCAGCATGGCTAAGCGCATATTCCCGCAGACGGTAGTAGTGATCCGTCATCGCTTCGCTTTCTGTTCTGCAGGCGTGATGGCTCCAGTTCAGCAGACACACGGCGATGCCAGCGGCCTCGCTGCTCATCTCCGCACTGTTGCCGTTCATGTCGTTATGCATTGACCACCCTGAGTCGCAGTCTGGCGCAATAAAGGCACCGCCGTTGCTTAGCGTAAAAAAGTTCCAGATCCCACCGTTATAGTCTTCACACAGGTGATCCATCCAGCCGAAAACCTGTGGTTCAAGACTGGTCCAGCGGGCTACGGAGCCGAAATATTTCGGCCAGAACTGCAATTGATCCTCGTCGGCTACAGCAGTGCTCACAATCGGGGCATCGTTCATCATGAAAAGCTCCTTTCGAAAAGTTACCCGCCTGAGCGGTGAATTGTTATTGCGACGAATAAAAGAAAGCCCCCGCTGCATGTGCAGCGGGGGCCGGTTAATTAGTGCGTGAGTTGTGGCGAGGGTTACTTAGTAATGCTTACCGCAAGTGGCTGGTAATACTGTGGATCGAACGTGGATAATGACAGGTTAATCTCTTTGCCGTCGGTTTCTTCTGTGGCTTTCACGATCTCAATTGAGCTGGCTTCATCATTGCAGTTGGTTTCAAGAAAAGCATGTTGAGAACGCGTTGCATCGCTGTCGCCGAACGGCTCGACATCCATAACGCCTTCTTCAAGTGTCTTTCCCTGTTTATCTTTGACCCGCATAGTTACGGCCAGTTTGTTGAATCCCTGAGCGCCGCCGCCATTGTCCAGCCGGAACTGCAGAGCGCATACGCCACCGGGCACCCAGACACTATCGGTATTACGGATGATGATGTAGCGTTGTTCTTCTGCAGATGCGGCTGCAATGCTGGCGAGCGACAACAACATAGTCGCCAGGACGGCAAAATTTCCCTTTATCACTTATGATCCTCCTGATTTTTAGGCATGTAGATTTTCCCCATCTCTTTTCCATCATGGGAATAAACGACGGATTTTTCACCGGTATAGTTATCGGTTTCTTCTTTGAAACTCAGCGTAATGTTATCGGACAGACACAGCGCAGACATGAGGGGCTGAACGGTCTTTTCCCGCATATCTGCGATGTAATAATAATGACCTGATTTACAGCCATCCGGTGATTTCACCGTTTTGATTACCCGATACTGTTCCTGACCAAATGCATCTTTTTTAATCCACTGGTAGGCAATATCACTTTTCGACGACACGAAATCGCTGAAGGGTGGCGGTGTCAGATCTTGGTATTTAGAAATCGTGCTAATACCACCATCATCACTGTTGTCGCACCCCGTCAGCAGCACTGAAGACGTTAAGGTAACTGCAACCAGCAGTTTTGGAAAATGAACCATTGGCTTTCTCCCTGATTAGCAATTGCCTGTCCTGCGGCACAATTCTTTAAGGCTCTCTTTAGCAACCCACTGCTGCAATGCGCGTTCATCAGACGAGCGTTTGGCATTCATAGACGCTTCCTGCTGCTTGTTCACGCAGTTATCAGGAAAAACAGCGACAACTTCTGGCTTAAACTGCTCCCTTACCTGAGCCAGTTCCTGAGCCGCATTTGGCCGGGGAGGAAAGCTGGCGGTTATGTCATCTTCAGCTTTGTTAAGCGCCAGCGCTTTTCCATCAATAACGGCAAAGAAGCATCCCTTGCCGTTATTTTGACCCTGATAAATTGAAGTCAAATCAGAGCTATAACCACTCACCGACTTAATCTTCAGATGGCGCACCGTTTTGGACTTTTTATCCGCCAGATAGAAAAAACCGCCGCCGCGAACACGCAGCAAAAATTGTTTCGTCCACGGATAGTTATCGATGATTTCCGCCTGATACAGCGCGTTGTGCATCTTATCAAAATCGTACCCATCGGCTGACGTCCAGCCAGCAGACTGCATGTAGGGCCAGGCCTTAACCGTTCCGGTTATTGCCGCACTGCTTTGAAATGTTGTGGTAAGCATTAACGAGGCAATCAATGCCTTAGCAGGGGAAAATTTCATTGTTAGTTGTCCTTGTGAGGTATTAGCCGGATATCGGATCCAGCGAGTAGTGACTGAAAGAAACGAAAATGGGGAAGTGCTCTGATAAATTCAGAATTTGAAATAAGCGTCAGCAAAGGCTCATTTATGGTGAAGTTCTCATTACTGACCGCGATGGTCTGAATATCAGTCAGGGTAAATACCGATACATGGCCTCTGAGCTCACCCGTGAGATACCAGCGACCTTCAAGAGAGATAAGGCGATATGGCGCAAGTTGTTCACAACGGTGTCCTTCCGCCAGCAGCGTGATGCGCCGCCGCCCGGTGATAGCGGAAGTAATCCGCTGAAAAATCCCCTGATGTGCTTCACCGATTGATGATGCAGGTTGCCAGACAATGCACGGCGCTTCGATACTGCTTTCGAGCAGGGTATTTACCAGACGGTGATCGAGTCCCGGAAATAATCCAGCCACACCACTCTGCCGGGCAAAAGCCAGCGCGATGTGCTCACGCCGTACAACATTACCCCCGGTAAGCAACCGGCAGTTCCCATTGTGATATTCAAGATCCAGATATATCAGCCGTTCCCGGAAATCACGCCGCAGAGTTCGTACTGAAACACCGAACTCAACCGCCAGTTTGCTCAGGTTCAGCGTCTCTCCAGCCACCAGGCGACTGATGATTAACGACAACCTTACGGCAAGTTTGTCATAGCGACGTTCGGCCTGACACATAGGTCATCTCCGTAATTAACATGCTGAAATATTGGGGTTATTTTAAAGGCGAGGTCGGACAGGTTATGACCGCACGAGAAAAAATTTTGTGATTTGCTGAAGCGGGGTTGCAGGCGGGATACAACGGATTTTGCCTACGTTGAGTAAATCAGGTCAGGATCAATGCGGACAGGGTGTGTCCGTAATTTGTTAATTGTTCTTTATCAGGGTTGTGCATGGTTCTGATGAAAAATGCTGAACGTAATGCGAAACAACCCATCGCGCCTAAGCACGAAGCGAGACGAACTAAGGTTTACTCCTTATTGCATAATAAACGAAAGGCCCCGACGCATGAGCGTCGGGGCCTTTCGTGCGAATACTTGACGACTAATTGTTAGAAGAAAAAATCCCATACGCAACGGGCGATTGAAACGACTGCATCACGAATTTGATGAATCAACGATTTCACTGGCCTGGGAACAACATGAAGCGAAGCTACAACATCCAGTACTCCACCAACTGCGCTGCCAAAATCGTTTCTTGCCGTCTCTTTAACGCGCTCAGTTCTTAGATGGCGATGTAGTTGTGCTGACACAGGGCTGCTGGATTTTTCGGGTAGGCACTCCACCATGGTTTCAACCATCTTATTCAGATTCCATTTAGCTTTAACCGAAATGGCGCAGACCGGATTGATTGGCTTCAGTAACCGTATGATGTCCTGAACTTTGAGATCGAGATTAGCGATTTGAAGGGGGGAAGGTTGGTTGCTGGTGGAGTTCCACTTATGGCACGGTTCGATTTTGTCCGCTTGATTAATGACAAATAACACTTTGCTTTGAAACTCATCGCCTAGTACATATCTGTAAAAATGTTCATCTATTGCTAACGCCCGATCATCTGCCTTTATCACCCAAAGGATCAAATCAGCTTCTGGTAGAAGGCGTCGATAAAGCGATGCATATTTCCTGTCGCGATGCTGATTTTCCCCCACGCCCGGAAGATCAATTAACGTTAAAGAGCGTTCTCCATCTTGTAGGCGAAAATGCAAAGCATCACGCGTACATGACCTTACGTCACTAACTGGCGATACATCGCCCTGAAACAGAACATTGCAGAGGCTGCTCTTGCCCACCCCAGTTTTACCCATAATTCCAATAGTCGGCTCATAATTGGTTAGGCATAAAATTTTATCAAGAATGAGGCGATTAAGCTCATTAGGGAGAAAGGCCAATGTGTTTTCAATGGCCTTTGTACTTTCAGATTTATTCATAGCGATATCTCATGTTAATTGCTTACCCTAGCCACATGAATGAAACTAGGGTATTCACATTGATGATATCTATCTGAAAAAATTTATAATGTTGATAATTTCTAGTATATCGTTACATTCCAATTCAGAGCTTTCAATCGGTCTTATAACTGACTACATCCGAAGTTGCGTTCGCCTTCTCCAAATACTTTAGAATGAACCTTTGTCAGATAATCCAGTCTTTTTAGTAAAGCATCATATTGATTATCATAATCAGGAGCATTGATGTTTAAAACATATCGGCAGTTAGCTGGATAGTGTACCAATCCATTGTAATCGTCTTCATCAAGCCCAAGCGCACTGTACCAGGCTCCAGTGATCATGCATCTTAAAGTACCATCTTGATCAAGATCCCCAAGGTGATAATATGCATCCTTGTTAAATAACAGGCATATATGATAGTGTCGCTTTCCGCTTCTAGTGTACTCTCGTGCCCATATTATATAAATACGAGAATCATAAACTCTAGTGCCTTTCTTGCGCTTACGATTCTGGTCCGTTTTTACCTTCGCATTTAACGAATTTCTAAAGCGAGATATCTCCCCTGGTGAATTATTGTGAAAGCAGACTATAGTATCTCCATTATCAATAATTGGAGGGAGATGTAGATCAACTCGTACTGCGATCAGTCTATTATACTTTATTGACGCAGTATGCAGTAATAAGTCTATGGTTGTCCTATATTCTAACACATGGTAACCGTGCCTACCTTTGTATAAGTTCATTCGACTTCTCTTGATTTTAATTCCATAATTTGATAATAGATCTGCATTGTGTTTATTTTTGCTGCATAGTTACCACTGTGTGTTCTTAACCATCTCCCAGATATGAATAGTTTGCCTATGAGATGTAAGAACATAGTTCTAGCTTAGATCTTGGAAGATATTATCTTTCCAACATCTATAATTCATTTGGTTGCACACGGCAGAAGGGATAACCGCCCAGAAATAGCTCTGCACTTACCTCTTTAAATTTCGACTAATTATCGCCAATACCTCTTCACGGTTGATAAACTAACTTTCAATATCATTGCTGTGAATGTCTGTGTATAACCTGCATATTTGTAACTCTGAATGTCATTTATATGCTTGCTACCGAAAGGCCGGCCCACACGATTATCGCTTTTATTGACTAGATAGTTCATTTCTCCTCTGTATTTAAAAGATTTTGGCGCGATCGAATATGATATGAAATATCTATTTTTATCATTTATCCCTTGTGCTTCTTCGAAAAAACGAACAATGACATTTCTCTGAGCAAAAAAAATAAAAGCCTTTTCAATATCATCGATGCTATTTCCTAGGCTTCTCAAGCCAGAGAGAAAAAGAGTGTCTCCACATCCAATCCTTGCTGAAATCAAATTGCTCACACCCTCATGAATTAATGACGCACTTACCAGATTTACGTGTTCAAGTATCATTCTATTGGCTGGCAATCCGGTGATGATTTTAAAAAACTCAGACCCTCCATTTTCTGACTGAGCATCATTTAGTATCTGATCTTCTCTAGAAGCGTAAGCATAAATGGCCAAAATGCTTCCTCCATGGTTCATTAACTATTTATGACACCATTTCTCTTGCTAAAGCGAAATGTTGGCATCTCCAAAATTTATTGATGGTAGGGCATATTCCCAGAAAATTATCTATGGGTGATTAAGGCAAACCTATGATATTAGGAACACCAAGCGTAAGTTCAGTTATACGTTTTTCACCTCTTCATTAAATGGATTTATTACAGTTAAAACACTCTTTTCATTACATGATTTATGTTTCATACTTTCTTCAATAACTGGAAGCATCACTACCATGTTGTTGGTATGATAGATTGGAATCCAACATGTGTAGGAGTGTGGTAAAACAACCCCCTTCTTCTTTATCGCTTTGTCTGCTCCATGCATTGAAATTTCAATTAGCGATAAAATGATTACGTGATTGATATCAAAATAGTATCCCCCATAGTTTAATTTTTTAATGATTATTAAGTTAGAGATCCCGCCGGCCTTAAGATGCTCGTGGTTAACTCTTCTGTCGGTATAGATCCAAATCAACCTTTCCGCACCAAACTTTTCAATGATTTCTTTTGCTTTACATTCAATTCCCTCCATTTCATATTTCCCTATTATATTACCCTTTAGTTTATGCAGGTAAACATTGTCATCTAAAATCTCCTCTTTCCGCCTAATGTTTTCATCCCATATGGTCTGCAGTATTACTTCTGCTCTAGTAATTTCTTCTTCTAAAGAAGAGTTTTTTATGATCTCCTTTAAGGCGAGCACGGTATTTCTTTCTATTTCGACAGCTGTCTGGTGATGAAAGTTTGCCTCCATAATTAAAGGGCTGACGACATCTAACCAAAAGTTAATTGATTCAGAATATGAACATTTCTTTACAAGGCTCCATTCTTTTAATGATTTTTTTGTTAACTCATTTTTTTGGATGAACGTTGTCTTCTTACTCATTTACCCTCATTATTAATTAAGTTTATTCGGCATCATCAAACCGTCCTGACAATTTAGGTTTTATTACTTCCTCTCTTTGTAACAGCCACTCATCAATCTCTGATTCCAGCCAACCAACAGATTGCTGTCCAAGACGACGCTGCTTAGGGAAAGAATCGTCGTATCGTGGGGATTTGGGGTTTAGCCAGTCATAGATGGTTGAGCGGGCTACGCCTGTTTTTGTGATTACGGCCTTGAGCCGTAACATCCGAGCTACTTGGGGTTGCATTTTGTTGTCTCTCATCGGTTTGTATCAGTTGCGATGAGATTACCGGGATGATATTTGTAAAAGAATCCGTCTACCAAACCGAGTTTGATTACAGTGAAAAATGCAATTCAACTGTCTGATTTTACAAATAAAAAATCAGAGATTATTTTCATTGATGAAAAAAATCGTCAAAAAATCAGTCATATACTCAGCATCATTAAACATTTGCCTGACTGGAGTGAATACGCTTCGATTTTTTCTGAAAACGATCCTGACCTGCTTAAAGTATTAGGTAAATTTAATAAGCATCGCTGGAAAAATTATTCACAATCACAGCCTCATTCCGCTGTATTTAGGACCCAGTTGATATCTGAACTGAAAATTTCATCCGCTCAGAACGCATATGGAATCACCGCACAGACTCTGGAACTGTGCTGGAAATACTTTGACAGAATGTACAGTTCCGAAATCCTCAAATATGTATCTACTGAAGCTCCACTGGATAAAATTTTTTGTTTGTATGCATGTTATGGCAGCACCTTTTATTATTGGGGCATTTCTTTAAGAGAGACTAATATACAAGTTGCAGTTGAAGCGTTACAGCGAGCATCAGAATATCTCGATATCTCTTATGGAATATTGCTGGCAAAACCATACATTGACCAAAGAAATGGTTTGCATGTTATCAGGACGAAGGCTGGGAAAGCGGGTGGAATAGCTAAATCTGAGACATCACGTTTAATTCAATCGAGATTGTTGAAACTGATTCCCGAGCTAAAGCCAGTCGAGGGTTGGAAAAGTAAGGAAGCGGCAGTAGACGACCTTCTCATTCCTCTCTGGGAGTATGTTCAAACGCTGAATATTCCTAAGCAAGACTTACAACGTAAATTTAAATCTTTCAACGAAGACTTTGATGCATTGAGAAACACGATCCTTAAAGTATGGTCATTAAAGAACATCGATATCAAACTTGCGTTTGAGGATGCTGTCACACGTAAACGTACTCAGAATAAAATCCATTGATGAGTATTCCATCAACAGTAGGCTTACTTTTAAATCAATGATTTAATCGTACATTGTGATTTGTAATTAAAGTTATCCCTGCAGTTTTTTTCAGCTACCGCAATTTAACCTCACGCGCAGATACAAAAAGAAATTGCAATTTTTACATATGGAAATACTATTTTAGGTGATTATACTTATGATTTGATTAATACCGATAGATTAAATCCATGTTTGAAGTAGGGACATCATCCTCAGGGAGAAAAGCATTGCCACCTACCGTTTGCGGTACTGAAGTCACTGATCCCGTAAATTCAATTGATAGCCTGTTGCAGGACACTTTCCTGTTCGTGATGGATGTCCTTCACAACACATCGCTGCAGTGTGATTACGATTTCTATCGTCGCGCCTGCAAACTCATTGAAACTCTGAAACAGCAGCTTAAAACCCAGCATTCCGGTGATGAATTCATTCACTACATGCTTTACGCCAGGTGTGGCTTGCTCGACCAAATCGTCATCAACAGTGCTTCGCAGCAGGACAACCTTGTCTGGTTATCTGCCCCACTTAGTCTCGCTATCTCAGTGAAATGTGCGCGGGTGAAGTGATCTTGGAACGCCTGAAAATGTTGCTGCGGCAACCCGTGCCGGATATGCGCCTGCTGGTGCTGTGCCATGGGCTTTGGCCGTCATATCCTCGGTTTCGACAATGAGCGGTGTGAACTGATGTAGTCGCTGGACGCGTTGGTGCCTCCATCAGATACGCCGCAATTCGCACCGTTGGTGGTTGAGATTCGCCCGCGTGTACGGGATGGATTAATCCGCTCTCCCCCTGTGTCAGGGGAGTTGTCGCCCCATTTTTTCCTTAGAGGGCATGAACTTATAATGGCCAACAAGCCCATAAACCCTGAATTGAAAGAACGTGCCATCATGCACCTTTTGCCACCCTATAACTGATCTGTGCGCCAGGCTGCAGACGGCATTGAGGCTGGTATTTTCACTGTTCATGGCTGGTTAGCTGGCTTACTTAATGCAGAATGCGTTCAGACACACATTGCGGCAAGCCAGCAAGTGAGTTTTGAGGCGGCTGCAGACCTTCAGAATTGTTCATCACTACTCCTCTGAAATTGAAAACAAAAACTGCAGAACCGTTAGGTTCTGCCGTTAATCGGGTATGTTCAAAAGAATTATATAGATCGAAGATTTTTTTTATGCTCGCAGATTTGGGGGGATGGGTAGAACCTTTCAGAGCCTGCGAAGCCGTTTACCAAGAAAAGGCATATAGATACAGTCGATAAGAACAAATTGCGATAAAATCGCATCAATAGCCGTAACCAAAAAATTAATAACAGGATAAAAATGACTAGTCTTCAACAACGTGCAGAACTACACCGTCAAATCTGGGCAATTGCCAATGATGTCCGGGGATCGGTCGATGGTTGGGATTTCAAACAATACGTCCTTGGTGCGCTCTTCTACCGCTTTATCAGTGAAAACTTTTCCAGCTACATTGAGGCCGGTGATGATAGCGTCCACTATGCTGCGCTTGATGACGACATCATTACCGATGACATCAAAGACGATGCCATCAAAACCAAAGGCTATTTCATTTACCCAAGCCAGCTATTTTGCAACGTGGCCGCTAAAGCGAACACCAACGACAGGCTGAACGCCGATTTAAACAGTATCTTCGTCGCTATTGAAAGCTCAGCCTACGGTTATCCGTCTGAGGCTGACATCAAAGGCCTGTTCGCCGATTTCGATACCACCAGCAACCGTCTGGGTAACACCGTCAAAGATAAAAACACCCGCCTTGCCGCTGTGCTGAAAGGTGTCGAAGGCTTAAAACTGGGTGATTTTAATGCACATCAGATTGACCTGTTCGGAGATGCGTATGAGTTCCTGATTTCTAACTATGCGGCAAATGCTGGTAAATCAGGTGGCGAATTCTTCACACCACAGCACGTCTCAAAACTGATTGCTCAACTGGCAATGCACGGTCAGACACATGTAAACAAAATCTACGACCCGGCGGCAGGTTCCGGCTCACTGCTGTTACAGGCGAAAAAACATTTCGATAATCACATCATCGAAGAAGGCTTTTTCGGGCAGGAGATTAACCATACGACCTTTAACCTGGCGCGTATGAACATGTTTCTGCACAACATCAACTACGACAAATTTGATATCAAGCTGGGTGATACCCTTAAAGAACCACATTTCCGTGATGAAAAACCGTTTGATGCGATTGTTTCTAACCCACCTTACTCGGTGAAATGGATTGGCAGTGACGACCCCACGCTGATTAACGATGAGCGTTTTGCACCTGCAGGTGTACTGGCTCCGAAATCGAAAGCTGACTTTGCGTTTGTGTTACATGCCCTCAATTACCTGTCGGCCAAAGGCCGTGCGGCAATTGTCTGCTTCCCGGGTATTTTCTACCGTGGCGGTGCCGAGCAAAAAATCCGCCAGTATCTGGTCGATAACAACTACGTTGAAACGGTGATTTCACTCGCACCAAATCTGTTCTTCGGCACCACCATTGCCGTTAACATATTGGTGCTGTCAAAGCACAAAACCAATACTAGCGTGCAGTTTATTGATGCCAGTGGTCTGTTTAAAAAAGAAACCAATAACAATATCCTGACCGATACGCATATCAAACAGATTATGCAGGCCTTTGACACCAAGGAAAATACTGACCATCTGGCAAAGTCTGTGCCGCTTGAGGCTATTGCCGCCAATGATTTTAACCTGTCTGTCAGCAGCTATATCGAAGCGAAAGACACCCGTGAAACTGTGAATATCACTGAACTGAATGCCGAACTAAAAACTACCGTCAGCAAAATCGACCAGTTGCGCAAAGACATTGATGCAATTGTGGCAGAGATTGAAGGAAGCGAGGCGCAGGCATGAGTGAGTTGAACTTTTTGGAAAAACTGCTGGATAAGGCTGATGTTGAATGGATGCCACTGGGAGAGATTGGCAATTTCATACGTGGCAATGGACTACAGAAAAAAGATTTCGTTGAAAGTGGGTTTCCAGCAATACATTATGGTCAGATTTATACAAGGTATGGTTTATCAGCTGATAAAACATTTACTTATGTGTCACCAGAGCTAGCCACCAAGCTGAGGAAGGCTCAAAAAAATGACTTATTGCTAGCAACGACATCAGAAAATGATGAGGATGTCGTAAAACCTTTAGCTTGGCTTGGTGATAAAGCTGCTATTTCCGGAGATATGATGTTATTTCGCCATGAGCAGAATGTTAAATATCTCGCCCACTTTTTCCAGTCCGAAATATTTCAAACGCAGAAATTGAAATATATTACTGGGGCTAAAGTCCGTCGAGTTTCCAGTGGCGATTTAGCTAAAATTAAAATCCCAATTCCTTGCCCAAACAATCTGGAAAAGTCTCTTGCCATTCAGTCTGAAATCGTCCGGATTCTGGATAAATTTACTGCACTTACCGCTGAGCTTACCGCTGAGCTTACCGCTGAGCTTACCGTACGTAAAAAACAGTATGCCTACTATCGCGACCAATTGCTGAGTTTTGACGAGGGTGAGATTCAATGGAAGATGTTGGAAGAAGTATCTGACATTTATGATTCTCTGCATCAAACCCCACAATATGCTGAGAATGGCTTGAGCATGATACGCGTTACAGACATAAAGAATGGATATGTTGATTTAAGTAAGACATTGAAAGTCAATAATGAAGTATTTACAACATTTACAAAAAAATACTCTCCACAAAAAAATGACTTAGTAATGTCAAGAGTTGGCTCATATGGGAATGTGGGCATTATCCCTTTAGATAATTCAGCCTGCATGGGCCAAAATACGGTAGTCATTCACCCCCGAATAAATAGCAGCTACCTTTTTTACATACTGTCCTCCAATATTGGGCAAAATTTTATTGAAAGAAATGTCGGTGGTGGGAGTCAAAAAACGCTAAGTCTGAAATCTATAAAAGCAATACCGATTCCACTTGTAAGTGAAAAAGAACAATTCAGGATTGCTTCTATTTTGGGTAAATTCGACACGTTAACTAACTCGATCAGCGAAGGCCTTCCACGCGAAATCGAGCTACGCCAGAAGCAGTATGAATATTATCGCGATTTACTGTTCGCTTTCCCGAAATTAAATGTACAGGTAGAAGTTTGAGATGAGCCAGACACTAACGGAGATAGCCCAAGAGCTAATTGATGCCAATAAAAAAGTGCAACTAATATATGCTTTTAATGGCACAGGAAAAACGCGTTTATCACGTGAGTTCAAACAGCTTGTTGCCCCTAAAAACATTGATGATCAGGATGGTGCTGAGGCTGAACCTTCTCGAAGTAAAATTCTTTATTACAGTGCTTTTACCGAAGATTTATTTTATTGGGATAACGATTTAAATGCTGACGCTGATCCCAAACTAAAAATCCAACCTAATACATTTACTGGGTGGTTAATTACATTACTACAAGAATTGGGAGAGGATGGTAACATCATTACCAATTTTCAGCGTTATACGAGTAGTAAAGCCACGCCGACATTTAATCCGGAATATGAAGGTTACAGCAAGGATCATAATAACAATGATATTACTGTTACTATCCCAGCTTATTCTGAGGTTACTTTTCAAGTAGCTAAAAGCAATCCTACAACACCTGAAATCCCAGGTGAAATAACGGAAGATGCTCTAACTTCAGTTCAGGGACAATACGAAAAGATAAAAATATCTAAAGGTGAAGAGAGCAATTTTGTTTGGAGTGTTATATATACTTTATTGGAGCAGGTAGTATCTACTCTAAACGAACCTGATGCTACTAACCGTATAACAAATGAATTTGATAAGTTGGAGTATGTATTTATTGATGATCCAGTGAGCTCTTTGGATGATAGTCACCTGATTGAGTTAGCCGTCAGCTTGGCAGATTTAATAAAGTCGAGTAAGTCCGATATTAAATTTCTTATCACAACGCATAACCCATTATTTTATAATGTCATGTATAATGAATTAGGTAACAAAGCTTACGAGAAACAAGCTGACGGGACGTACAATCTAACTTATAACGCAAACAAAGCATTTAAGAAATACCGCCTAGAAAAGCAGGCAGATGGTCTGTATCAGATATTAGAGCAAAGAACCGACTCACCGTTTTCTTACCACCTATATCTTTTATCTGAAATTCATGATGCAATAAAAAACGACCAAATTAGAAAATATCATTTTAGTTTTATCCGGAATGTACTGGAAAAGATGGCAACTTTTCTGGGTTATAATCATTGGCCAACGTTATTACCTAAAACAGCTGATGGTAAGCCGGACTCCTTTGCCAACAGAATACTCAACTTATCAAGTCATTCGGCTCATGCGGGTGAAGAAACTGCGGTCATTGAGGATATAGACAAGGAGAAATTGGAAGCGCTAGTTAACTTTTTGACTCAAACTTATGGTTTCAGAAAGCAGGAAGCAATAAATGACTGAATATAATACCATTGCTGAATCCAACAACTTTATCGTCCTCGATAAATACTCCAAAGCACAGGAAACTGGCGACAGCTATCAGAGTGAGGCAGACCTGGAGCGTGAAGTGATTCAGGATCTTCGCAATCAGGGCTATGAATTCCTTTCCATTAAATCACAGACCGCGATGCTGACCAATGTGCGGGAACGGCTTCAGAGCCTCAATGGTGTGTTATTCAACGAAAGCGAGTGGAGACGCTTCAGTGAGCAGTATCTGGACAGTCCTAGCGACAGCTCCCTTGATAAGACTCGCAAAATTCATATCGACTATGTCTGCGACTTCACGTTCGATGATGGGCGGCTGGAAAATATCTACCTGATCGATAAAAAGAATCTCATGCGTAATAAAGTGCAGGTGATCAAACAGTTCGAGCAAGCCGGGACTCATGCCAATCGCTACGATATCACCATCCTGGTCAATGGTCTGCCACTGGTTCAAATTGAGCTGAAAAAACGCGGCGTAGCTATACGTGAAGCCTTTAACCAGATACACCGTTACAGCAAGGAAAGCTTTAACGGTGACAACTCACTGTTTAAATACCTACAACTGTTTGTCATTTCCAACGGCACCGATACCCGCTACTTTGCCAATACCACAAAGCGGGATAAGAACAGTTTCGACTTCACCATGAACTGGGCTAAGTCCGATAACACGCTGATTAAAGATCTAAAGGACTTTACTGCCACTTTTTTCCAGAAGCACACTTTGCTCAATGTATTGTTTGACTACAGCGTGTTTGACAGCAGCCAGACGCTGCTGGTGATGCGCCCATATCAGATTGCCGCCACCGAACGGATTTTATGGAAAATTAACAGCTCCTATAAAGCTAAAAACTGGTCAACCCCAGAAAGTGGCGGTTTTATCTGGCACACCACCGGCTCAGGTAAAACCCTGACCAGCTTTAAAGCCGCACGTCTGGCGACCGAACTGGACTTCATTGATAAAGTCTTCTTTGTGGTCGACCGTAAAGACCTCGATTTCCAGACCATGAAGGAGTATCAGCGCTTCTCCCCGGACAGTGTTAATGGTTCTGACAATACTGCAGGCCTCAAAAGGAATCTGGATAAAGACGATAACAAAATTATCGTCACCACCATTCAGAAGCTGAATAACCTGATGAAAGCGGAAGCTGACTTACCGGTCTATCAGCAGCAGGTCGTCTTCATTTTCGATGAGTGCCACCGCAGCCAGTTCGGTGAGGCCCAGAAGAATCTGAAGAAGAAATTCAAACGCTTCTATCAGTTTGGCTTCACCGGTACCCCCATTTTCCCACAAAACGCATTAGGCGCAGAAACAACCGCCAGCGTGTTTGGCCGCGAGCTGCACTCTTACGTGATTACCGATGCGATTCGTGATGAGAAGGTGCTGAAGTTCAAGGTGGATTATAACGATGTCCGCCCGCAGTTTAAGGCGCTTGAAAATGAAACTGACGACAAGAAACTCACGGCAGCTGAAAACAATCAGGCGTTTTTACATCCGCGCCGTATTGAGGAAATTACCCGCTATATTCTTGCCAATTACCGTCAGAAAACCCATCGTACTTTCCCTGGGGCGAGAGGGTTCAATGCCATGTTTGCGGTCAGCAGTGTGGATGCGGCTAAAGCCTATTATGAAACCTTTAAGCAGTTACAGCAGGGGCCAGACAATCATACTGACGCCCGTAAGCCACTTAGGGTAGCGACTATCTATTCATTCGCAGCGAATGAAGAACAGAATGCGGTCGGTGACATTACCGATGAAAGTTTCGATGTCAGTGCCATGCACAGCAGTGCCAAAGAATTTCTTGATGCGGCCATTGACGACTATAACCGTCATTTCAAAACCAATTTCAGTACCGACAGCAATGGCTTCCAGAATTATTATCGTGATTTAGCACAGCGCGTTAAGAATCAGGATATTGACCTGTTAATTGTCGTGGGCATGTTCTTAACCGGCTTCGATGCCCCAACTCTGAATACCCTGTTTGTGGATAAGAATCTGCGCTATCACGGCCTGATGCAGGCATTCTCACGCACCAACCGCATTTGTGATGCCACCAAAACCTTCGGCAATATCGTGACTTTCCGTAATCTGGAACATGCGACGATTGACGCTATCACGCTGTTTGGTGATAAAAATACCAAAAACGTGGTACTGGAAAAGAGCTACGCAGAGTACATGGAAGGCTTTAACGATATCGTCACCGGTGAAGCGAAACGTGGTTTTATGACTGTAGTCTCAGAGCTGGAGCACCGGTTCCCAGACCCGGCGAATATTGACAGCGAGAAAGAGAGAAAATCCTTCGTGAAGCTGTTTGGTGAGTATCTGAGAGCCGAAAACATTCTGCAAAATTATGACGAATTTGCCACGCTAAAAGCGCTCCAGAAGATCGATACCAGTAACCTGGAGGCACTCGAAGCCTTCAAGGCCGAGCATTATCTCGATGATGAGAAGCTCGCTGAATTACAGACCATTCGCCTTCCTGCCGAACGCAAGCTTCAGGACTACCGTTCAGCCTACAATGACATCCGCGACTGGCAAAGACGCGAAAAGGCAGCGAATGATAAGGATAACTCCACCACCGATTGGGATGATGTGGTGTTTGAGGTGGATTTGTTGAAGTCTCAGGAGATTAACCTGGATTATATCCTCGGTTTGATATTTGAGCACAACAAACAGAACAAGAGCAAAGACGGGCTGACCGAAGAAGTCAGACGTCTTATTCGCTCAAGCCTGGGCAACCGAGCCAAAGAAGGGCTGGTCATTGATTTTATTCAGCAGACAAACCTGGATGAACTGCCAGATAAGGCCGGAATTATTGATGCGTTCTTCGCTTTTGCTCAGCGCGAACAGCAGCGTGAGGCAGACGCATTGATAAAAGAAGAAAACCTGAATGAAGAGGCGGCCAAACGTTATATCCGTACTTCTCTGAAACGAGAGTATGCCACCGAAAATGGCACTGAGCTAAACGAGACGTTACCAAAACTCAGCCCGTTAAACCCACAATACAAAACGAAAAAGCAGTCAGTTTTTCAGAAAATTGTCGCATTCATTGAGAAGTTTAAGGGAGTAGGCGGGCAGATTTAAGCGTGGGTGTTTGAAGGATATATGCATTGATAACCTGTCTGTGAGCGCAGCACTCCGGACATGGATCCACATGTCATTATAAGGAAATGAGTAAATGACCTTCTGCGATAGACAAAAAATATATCTGGAAAACAGCCAGCAAAATAGACCCCAACTTACAGTTATGATTGTTGAACAGGCATTGTAGTCATGGGAACGGTATCCTATCAGGTAAAAAAAATCGGGATGCTGCTAGAGCAGCGCCTCGCTATTCCGTCCTACCAGCGCCCCTACAAATGGCAACAAAAACACGTCAATCAACTAATTGATGATGTATTAACCCACCAAAATAAACAGAGCTACCGCCTTGGGACTGTGGTGTTGCACCGGAATAAGTTAATACCAGCTTATAAAGGTGAGATCGATATCGTTGATGGTCAGCAGCGCCTTTTGACCTTAACCTTGCTTTGCTCAGTGCTCGATCAAGGTGGTGAGTTTTCAACGCCTCTGTTGGAACAGTCTTTTGCTTCAAGGGTTAGCATCAATAATCTTGAGCACAATGCCAAAGTCATTGAGAATCGCCTTGCGGAACTAAATGATAACGAGCGCAGATCACTACTTCACTTCGTGTGTGATAAGTGTGAACTGATCGAAGTGACGCTCGATGATTTGAGCGAAGCCTTTCAGTTTTTCGACTCGCAAAATGCCAGGGGTAAGGCCCTTGCGCCCCATGACTTGCTTAAGGCATACCATTTGCGCGAAATGATGGATGCTACTGAGCAAGCGGAACGACTGCATCACGTTAGCCTGTGGGAACAGGGTGTCAGTCCGAATAATGAATCCGCTAATCTTCACCTCATTATGGGCGAGTATTTGTTCCGCTTGCGCCGATGGCTGGATGGCGATTATGGCGTTCAGTTCAGCCGCCACAATCTTGAGGTTTTCAAAGGCGTCAACCTATCCACCTCTGATTATCATTATCTGCAGTCTCTACTCGCTCTGGATTTTGCAATTGAGCACTACAATAGCGACCCTATTAGGAAGTGGGACAAGCAGAATAAACCTTATCCGTTTCAGGTTAATCAGTTAATAATTAACGGAAAGCGATTTTTTGAGTATATTCAGCACTACAAATCCTTGCATCACACCCTATTTGAAGGTGAAAACGCGCTGCTTGGCAATTTCTTAAAAAAACATACCCGTTACGCTGGCAGCTCACGCAAAGGGGATATGTATATTAAAAATCTCTTTATGTGTGCAGTAATGGCCTATTACGATAAGTTTGGCGATAAAGAATTAATTCAAGCCGCAACAATCTGTTTTTGTTGGAGTTACTACTTGCGCTTGCAATATCAAAAAATCGGCATGGACAGTGTTGATGGCTATGCGCGTGAGCCTCGAGGGCTATTGAGAGTGCTCGATAAAGCGATCCACCCACAACAAGTCCTACGCTTTCAGCCAAAGCGTTGTATAAACACTCGTTTTCAAAATGCCAAACCCGTAGAAGATTCAATCGCTCAGATGCAGGGAGATGTACATGCTACTGAGTAACGATTTAGCCTTGCTGACCATCGAACAGTTATTCAGCGCTAATAGCCATTATGTTATCCCTATTTATCAGCGTAACTACGCCTGGGGCGCGCAGGAGATTGAACAGCTTATTCGAGACATTGCCGATGCTGCTGAAGCCCTTAAAAATGCAGATCAACAGGAAGACCCGAAATACTATCTGGGCAGCTTGGTAGTATATGTCCGAGATGGCGCTGATAGCACACACCAAGGCGTAATAGTCTATGAAACAATTGATGGACAGCAAAGGTACACAACGCTGTCGATTTTGCTCGCATACTTAAAAAAAGTTGCTTGCTGCAGCGAACAAGATTTATCCCCGCTTCACCTAAACCTCGACTTTGACAGCCGTCCTAAATCAGCTCGAACACTACAAAACCTGTTTCACCAGGCTCAGAGCAATGATCCTGAAGAACCCTCAATCCGAGCGGCGTTTACTATTATTGGACGCTACTTTGACAAAGAGAACATAGACACCAACAACTTTTGCCGATATCTACTCCAGCGCGTCACTATTTTGCGGGTTCCGGTGCCTACAGAAACTGATCTCAACCACTACTTTGAGATCATGAATAACCGAGGTGAACAGCTAGAAAAACACGAAGTGTTGAAAGCGAATTTGATGTCAGTTTACAACGGTGAAACTGCCACAAGAAACGGCTTTTCTGCCATATGGGATGCCTGCGCTGACATGAATCGCTATGTGCAATTGGGCTTTAGCTCAAAGGCTCGCAAAGCATTATTTGGTGAGCAGTGGTTAGGATTTCCGGCGAGTTTTGAGATGATAAAATGCGCGATAGAAACTAATCGTGATACAGACGAAAAACTGACTATACGGGATATTATCGAAAGGCGACGCTTTCATCACACTGATGACAATGATGAAAAAGCAAAAGAGCAGCGTTTTGATTCGATTATCGATTTCTCCAACTTCCTACTGCATGTGCTAAAAGTGACAGTGGATAATGACGTGTCTTTGGACGATAAAAAGCTACTTCATGCCTTTGAAATCATAAAAAATGACCGAAAAAAAATTACCCAATTTGCTTTTAACTTACTGAAGTTTAGAGTCTTATTTGACCGCTATATCATTAAGCGCGATCAGGATGAGAAGTGGAGCTTGCTGACGCTTGAGTACTATGCCAGAGACAGTAATTCAAGCTTTAGCTATAACAACTCTTTCGATCAAGATGAATTGTCTGGTGTAAATAAAAAACTAGCGATGATCTTGTCGATGTTCCATGTCTCGCATCCGGCCTATGTGTATAAGCGATGGCTCAATCGCTCGCTAACCATCTTGAATACCCTGACTTCAGACCAACTTAATGTTGACGGAGCTGCTTATCTCAGGGAGCTTGAGCGACTCAGCCACGAGTTCCTGTCTGAGATTTGTGGTGAAACGCAACAATTCAATGTCGAAGCGCTGCATCGTGGTACCGGTGTGCAGAACTTTGTGTTCAATTTGCTCGATTATCGTTTGTGGCGTGATCTTAATGCTGGCAAATCATTTGATGGTAAAGGGCTTAACAATCCCGAGATTAAGAAGCATTTTGAAGGCTTCCAGTTTTCACCGAGTCGAACGTCAGTTGAGCACTACTTTCCTCAAACCGACCCCTCTGGCGCAAACCAAATGGGGGATGATGTCCATCGTTTCGGCAACCTATGCCTGATCTCTCCAAGTAGCAACTCCAGGCTCAGTAATTATTCGCCGGCAGACAAAAAAAAATTCTACCTCGAAACAGAGCGAGCAGAGAGTCTAAAGCAAGCCATCATGATGAGCTATGAGGAGTGGGGTCCGGGTGGGCAGGGCATCAACAACATAGAAAGCCATGAACACGCGATGTTTACATTGCTCAAGGAGCATTGAGATATGCCCTTACCAACTGGGAAATAATGCGTGCAACTGTATTTTATAATATCAAGTGTGATTACGAGCGCTGGCTGTGCCATAGTGACCTTGGTGGTACAAGCTCTGAACGATTTGAAAACCAAAACCTCAATTAGAGCTGTACCTACCTTACGTGAGTTGGAGCAGTATGTTATATAACCAAATTAGATGTCAGGATTCCAATATTTATGGAATCCTGAAAAGCTTGCTACCTGCGTCCGAGAATGGCTGTGAAGTATTTAGATCACTGATAATGATGCAGTGATCCTATTGGACTGTGTCATAACATCTTCTTACTTTTCGAAAAATTGTCACGGATGTCTAAATGGAGTCGAATGATTCAGGCGGAGTAGCCGCCAAGCACGGTTTCTTTTTTCAGGACTGCGTTGCCGCATACCATGTCACCCGAATGCTTCGTGACAAGACTATCCGCAGTATTCGCTGCGAGGTCACAGACGATATCGACATTGTATCTGATGGATACATCGACTTCGTTCAGGTAAAAAGCACCGGCAAAACACGTTGGAACATTTCGGACATCGTTCAGAATTCAAAAGGTGCTAATAAAAAAACGATCCCCTTCACCTCCATTTTGCACAAATCGATGCAGTGTGAATCAGACGCGACATTTAGCCGCAAATACACCATCGTTACAGAGGAAAAGGTCAACAAAACCTTAGAATACTTATTGATTAGTCCGAACTCCCGGCTAGGTAAGCCAGGTAGACAGGAGCTAATCGATGATCTCAACAAACGCACAGCCAATTACCTAACTGCCTCAGGTGTTAGTGTTTCAGATTGGATAGATGCGGCTAAATGGGAAGTTTTTTCATCACTACGAGAACTGGAACTCTTAGCAATCAAGAATATAAGACTAGCCTCTCAAAACCTGCATGGGGTTATCCTCAGTTCCGAAACCGTTGCCGAAGACATTTGGTGTCGCATCCTTGATACCGTGACGCGTAAGGGAGAGCATTCCCGACGTATTTACAGTGCTGATGACAAATCCTACCTCAGACCTGACCTACTTGAGTGGTTTAAGTTGCGTGTCGAAGAAGATCAGTCTCGGTCAGGCCGTAAAATCTATGTTAAGCGTAACTTACCCCACATCCTTACGCCGTTTAGATCGCCTATGGCTTCGGTCTGCTCTATGCGTAAAGGCCAAGTTCTACATCAGCAGTATTCGCTTAAGAAATACCGTTACAAACACATCGCGGATAACGTCTGCCAATGGTTGGATGAGGTCTTTCTCCGGCCAAAAGAAATGTCTGATATGCATAAAATAACATTCGTTGAGAAGCGAGAACGGCTAAAGAAATCCGTATTCGAATCGCTCCATGATATCAGCGAATTCTTGGGGCGAGTGCTGTTGCACGCAACGATCCGACAGCACCACGAGAGCCAGCCTATCCCTTGCATGCTATATGTGGAAAAAGCAGGGGCCGAAAAAATTCTTGAAAACGTGCACATCGTTCGCCGCGATCCAGAAGGTGATCAGCTTTGGATTGGCTTTAGCGAGTTAGTGACTGATGTTGAGATTGCCGTCAGATTGCCGGAGATACGAGGTAGGTTGTACGAGGACATTTCGGATTGTATCGATACAGCACGTAGAAAGATCCTCGACATTAAAGACGATACCTATCTGCTTAGCCACGACATTGACGAAATCCTCGATGGCAGCCGACCTTTCGATGCTCACCTCGATCGTTTCACATTTGTTCTGTTTGTGGGCTACGACTCGAACCTGCTAACCGATCCTGAAACGCCGGGGTTCGAGGATGACCTAGAGAAGGAAACGACGGTGCTGTTCGAAAAATTCGCGGCTGACCTAATCGATAATTCGCCGTTCGCGAATCTTTGCATCCACGTGTTCATTTATCCAGCTCCGAGTCTTGAGCGGCTGACCAAATTGGTTGATGAGAAGGTGAGGGAGGTCGTATGACGGAAATATATGAGCAGGCGAAACACAGCCTGCTGGAAGAGGACTTCTCATCGTTTGATTACCTATTTGCGGTTAACAAGCTATTGTCCAATCCTGTTTCGTATGACATGGGGCGGGACTTGATCGTGCGTGCTCTCGATTCGCGCGAGCGGTTTTCTGATCACACCATCATTTTGAAAAATATGGTGAGAAAATCAGGTTTGTTCCCGTACCTCAAAAAGGAATTCACTGGCCTGACACCGGACGACCTGAGGGTACTTGAGCTATACCGGACGCCATTCTCGGATGATTACGTTTTTCACTCAATGCAATTCCACATATTCGATCTGCTCAAGTCCGGTCAAAACGTAGTGCTTAGCGCGCCTACAAGCATGGGCAAAAGCGCAATCGTCGATTCGTTGCTCGGCATGGGAACTTTGAAGCGGCTCGTTCTGGTTGTTCCGACCGTGGCACTTGCCGACGAAACCCGCCGTCGACTGCAAGAGCGATTCGGTGACCAATATCAGATCATCCACCATAGTTCTCAAGCATGCCATTCAGATCAAGCGGTCTACGTTTTAACGCAGGAGCGAGTGAACGAGCGTGACGACATCGTCGATATTGATCTCTTCGTCATTGATGAGTTTTACAAGTTAGCCTTCCGGCAACTTAAAAGTGGGGACATTGATCATAAAGACGAGCGAGTCATCGAGCTCAACATTGCGTTGAGCAAACTACTGAAGGTCTCCAAGCAGTTTTACCTGACTGGACCATTCGTCAACAGTATTCGCGGTCTGGAAAGACTTGGATATCCGCATACTTTCGTTTCCACCGACTTCAATACGGTCGCGCTCGATATTCAGACGTTCGGCATCAAAGCGAATGACGACGAAGCCAAGCTTAACGCGCTAGGGGAGATCGTGCACGCATGCGTCGGCGCAACGATCATCTATTGCAAGTCACCAACTGTTGCCGGTCGGGTGGCTCGCGAGCTGATCAGGCTCGGGCGTGGCACTCTGATTGAGAGTCCTCATGTTGACTGGGTTAGCGAAGAATTCGATGCTGACTGGGATTACACGGTGGCACTTAGAAACGGTATCGGCTTGCATTTTGGCGCGCTGCCGAGAGCGCTGCAGCAATACACCGCTGACCAATTCAATGCAGGAAAGCTGCGCTTCTTACTTTGTACCTCAACGATCATTGAAGGCGTCAACACTATTGCCAAAAATGTCGTAATCTACGATAACCGCGATGGGCCTCGCAGTATTGACAAATTCACCCATGGGAACATCAAGGGGCGCGCCGGGCGCATGGGCGTTCACTTCGTCGGCAAAATCTTTTGCCTAGAGGAAATCCCAGAAGACAACCTCAATCAAGAGGTGGAGATTCCGCTTGGTATTCAAGATATTGATACCCCAATTAACCTCTTGGCTAGCGTTCAACCAGACCATTTGTCCGAGTTTTCACAGGATCGCTTTGATGAGGTCTTCATAAACGAGCGTGTTTCTATCGACCTTATGAAAAAGCACTCGTACTTCCGTATTGAGCAATTCGAAGTATTGCAAAGCATGTTCGAGATGATGGGCGACACCGAATTTGCCTCGCTGGTGTTTCACTGGACTCCTGCAACAAATTTCCTCAAGACCTTTGCAAAGATAATTGCCAGACTGGTTCCCTTAACGTTCAGTCGCAATGGAGTGCCTGTTAATCCTACAGATGTAATGGTTGCCAAACTTGCCAGTTATTCAAGCGCTGTAAGCTATTCAGAATATCTGAAAAGTCAGATTGATCGCGCACGAAAGTGGGTATCTGAAGATGATAGGCGCTCTCTTTCTGTTGCCATTAACAATGATTTAAAGCTCATCACCAATACCTTCGGTTACACATTGCCCAAGGTGCTCAGCTTGATGGAGGATGTAGTCAAATACCATGCGTTGAAGAGAGGTATCCTCAGCAAGGTCGATTACACGCATGTCAAATTGACGTTCGAGAATTTCCATCTACCGCCAGGTGTCAGTGCCTTGGAGGAGATTGGCATTCCCATTCAGACGTTACACCGACTTGTAGACTTGCTAGAATTTTCCGACATAGCTGATGTAGATGAGTTGTGTCAGTATCTCCGGGATACTCAGGACGTTTGGAGTCGATCGATTGGGTACGTGGATCAGTCGTTTATCAGGCGCGCGCTCGGCATTGAACAACATTGATTTAGGTGTGTCTTTGTTCCTTGGTCGGTATAAACCGACCGTTCCGTTCTGTTAATAATGGCTTGCCCGAATCTCAGCTCACCTCGCTTGCTATTGCGTTTCCCAATTGACGGTAAGATAGAGTTTGAGGCTAATTAGAATACACCGCATCACACCGAAAAAACCGGTTGATGGGAATTAGCCCTATGAGAAAATAACTGGTGAGCACATTGTTGAGTTTACAAATTTTACGCAAAGCGGTTTCCAGGCTGATATTTCGCCTACTGGCTGACAAACCTCTGCCCGCGAAAACCCCCGGCGAAAAACTGCATATTCTTCTGCTTCGCTGGGATGCAAAATTAGGCGACTCCATCGTATCTTCTTTCTTTTTTCGCGAATCACGTAAGCTCAATGCCCGTTTGACTGTACTTACGGTTAACGAGTTAGCTGAAATGCATACCCACACCTTCGGTGTGGATGAAGTTATCGTTACAAATCCGCATCCAGGACTTGGTGAACTACGCAGATTGGTGAACCAACTAAGCAATGTCGATGTCGTTGTTCATCTGGTTGGACGACTGCAACCTGCCGAAATCGTTTTTATGCGATTACTCCGCCCGGCGAGTCTCTATTCCCTAGATGATTCGCTGCGCTGTGTGAATCGTAAAATGGGTTTTGCTGCAAACACGCTCAATATCGTGGAGCAGTACAAATATATTCTGCAGGATCTGGGCGCGAAAGTGATCGACACTCAGTACATTGTGCCATTGCCTGCTGAGCTCCCGCCTACGGCGTTTTTCCCTCTAATCCTATTTAATCCTTATGCCAGCCGACAAGACAAAGGGCTATCTCCTTCCCGGGCAACCGCAGCCCTACAAGCTATCGCCAACGAGTTTCCCAGCCATTCAGTGGGCATTCTTTGCAGCCCTTCAACGCTGCACAGCGCACAGCATCTGGAAAACGCAGTTGCACGCGATAATGTAGCAGTGTTGTGCGATGGGCTAACGCCCGAAAAGGTTGCAGGATATATTCGCCGCGCGCAGGTCGTTGTTAGTGTGGATACTGCCATTGTGCATATGGCTGTTGGCCTGAAAGCGAAGCTGGTGGCTATCTACCCGTTGATTGCAGGTCAACACAACCCATGGCTGCCGCCTTGCTCACCTTTTACGCAGGTGATCTACAGCGAGCAACAACCAGACACACTCCGTCGTAAGGGCAAAAAAAATATGGATGCTTTTTCGCTAACGTCATTAATGAACTCATTGCAGACTCTCTTAACGCTGCAAGCAGAAGCAAAAAACAACATGTCGCTTAACGCCAGAATCATCCCCGGGCTAGGGGTAGCAACGGGTACGCTGGCGCGACAACTTCCCCTAATTTGTGAAAAATTTCCTGAAGTTGCTGGCTGTTATGCTGGCACAATCAACCTTGAATTAAGTGTTCCTGTCGCAGTCGTGCGCCCCGATCACCGCACCGCGCCGCTGGCGTGGACTCCTAGTGGACGCACTACCGAGATATTTGATCTACTGCGCATTGAACTTGAATTCAGCCATTTACCTGAACGCGTCCCAGCATGGCTATATATTGCTCACAGCTCGCCACACCGCCGGACGCCGACCATTCACGAAGCAATCGCGCCGCGCATTAACCTCAATGGCGCTACGCACTGTCGACTCCACTTACCCGCTGAGGCTATCGTACTGGGCGAAAGCGGTACTCAGGCAACAGAAGCTATCAATTTGTCACTTTCATCAACCCAGTAATCCGCATTCGCCTCAATATGCAAAAACAGTTTTGCCAGCAGCGAGCCACCCGCCAGGAATTCAGCCACGGTTTCTCTCCGGGCTTCTGTACGCCGGAAATAGGTGTTGTAAAGTTTGAGAATGGCCACGTCGTTAATCAAAAATGCCCCGACGGCAATATCGGTGCGACGCATCACCTCGCAACCAGCAAAGTTGTAAAGAGGACGGTATCCGGGATCGATGACCTCCCCGCCAATCGGGATGGCAGCATCGGCAGCCTGGGCAATGATATTTTTGATTTTCCCAGGATTACCCCAAGCGTGATTCTCGCACTCAAGCCCTATAGCTAAGGCTTGCGCAAGTATGGGGTTTCCCGACAGGGACGCGAAAATACACTCGCTATGCCAGTGCAATTTATGGCTCAGCCCTGTCGGAAATAACTCAACACTCGGATCTCTAAACAGCAACGTATCCGCATCCAACCATGCCCCGCCCCAGCGATGCACAAACGCCATGCGAATGAAATCGCTCTTCGCCACAATAGCTTCAATGCCTTTCGCCAGCGTAAAGCTCAGCGGTTCAAAAGCCCAAGCTTTATTCATGATGTCAGCATCGATGTGCTCGCTTACCGTTCGCGGCGTAAGCAGAAGAAAACGATCGCCCAGAGCTCTGCGCATAGAAACCAGTGCCAGGGCAACATAAGCTGGCATGGTCTGACCCGGTGCGTTTTCCCAGTAACTGACGTAATGGGTAGTGTCGGACGTCATTTCACCAGCACCTTACCTTTCGCACACAACAGCCCATTTTGCATCAGATATGTTCTGAGCATCACCAGTGATGGCGCGCATGTAGGCTGAGCCAAAAACTCATTATTTAACGCTGATTTATACAGATTAAGCCAGGTCAGCACCGGCACATTTGGCAGGAAAGCCGGTAAACTATCCCGGTTGTCTTCGCCAAATAACAGACGCAACGCACGCAGAATGGGCTGATAGCCCGGAGCAGAGAGCAGTTGCGCGACGTTTTCATCCAAACGCTGCTTTACGCTCACGCTGTTCAGCCGATCCTCCACCGACGCATCAGTTAATGCCACCCGGGGATCTAGCGCCACTGGGTAAATGGCACGAAATGACCGGGCGCCGTTACACAGCGATTCATACAACACTTTGTCCGCCGTTGCCCCAGTCACCAGCACGTCATCTCCGAAAATGACATGCACGCCGCTCCAGCGGTAAAAATTCTCCGCTGGAATCACATGATCCTGCACAAGATTGACCCGATCGCGTTCGGCCTGGCTGAGGCTGGCATAATTTTCACACGGCGGCGCAATCCTGGGCAGTTTAACGTTGATAATGGTGGGCAATCCTTTATGCGCCAACGTGAGATTAATTTCCTCAACCACGATATCGTAGAGCACATTGGCCGTGGAAGGCACATTACGCCAGCCCGTGGTCATCATCACAACACTCTCTCCCTCCTCTTTGGCCTTGCAAAACAACCCTGACCATGAAGAGGAGGTGTCATCCAGTTCTGCGGCAAGATAGTCGATAACGCACCGTGCCAGATAGCGTATCTCGCTCACTCCGCCATATTTCGCACGGCTATAAATGCCCGCCAATGTTGTCGCGTCAGCACCGGTGCGCATGTCGCAAAATGATCCAGTCACATTCTGCGTCAGATAATGCAACGCCTTACCACCAAAAATAGCGACGTAATCGGACATGTCGATTAAACCGCGTGCCAGCAAATCGGTCGCAAACGCGCGAAAACCGGATTTAACATCCTGCGCATTGATCTGTGCACTGGCCTTGCGAAACATTGCCAACTGGGTTGAGAGCGGTTCGTTGTGCAACGTGTTCCACGCAAGTGAATGCGGGGTTTTTAGTCCATTCATGGTGAAGCTCCTTAGCGAGACGCTGGCACAGTGTGAAATTGAAGGTCATCCAACAGAACATCAATGCGTTGACGCTGCTGATAATAGCTGATGGATTGAAGCCCTAATGGCCTGAGTGCCTTCACCAACTCGGCGATCCCCGCTCCGGCATCACGAGGATCATGCGCATCGGATCCGATGGTCAATGGAACATTGTTCCTCAGTAATTTCTCCAGCAAAGTGCGGGAAGGATAGGACCATCTTCCTGCAATTTCTTTACCCGTTGTAGGATCAAGGCTGGATTTTCGCAGGCCCGAAGCATTCAGTTCATATGCAATACCGCTGCGTACGAGCGGCGCAATCAACGGTTCAAAGCGACGCAAAAACATATCCTCTGGGATTGCGCGCAGTAGCGTGTCAGCGTGCCCAACCGCATCAAACAACCGACTTTCCAGCAACGCTTCAAGCTGAGCAAAGTACTTGTCCAGAAAGGAGTCTGCCGCTAACCGGGGCAGTTCCCAGACCTTCACCATCGGCTCATCGGCAACAGTGACGTAGTGAATTGAACCGATGACAAAATCCATTGGATAGCGGGCAAGTAATTGCCGGTTATAACGCTCAGTACCCGGCATATAATCGAGTTCCAGACCGCGTAGCAGCGTGATCTCGCCTTTATAGGCCTGCTGCGCCTTATCAATATCGGTGAAATAGCTTTCCAGTTCCGATTCCAGCAAACGGTTCTGCGCATCCACCGGGAACGGAGCATGATCAGTGATGGTGAGTACCGTCACCCCCGCAGCAATCGAGGCACAAACAAGTTCGTCGATGCTACCTACAGCATGTTTCGAGTAGAACGAGTGGCAGTGCGAATCAATCATGCAGCCTTCCATTGTTCAAGCAACCCGGAATGCTTCCCCATCTCTTTGACCAGCCAGTAAGGATTATTGGCGGTCGCGATGATCGCGCGAAGCTGCGGGGTGTCTTCCAGCCGCGCCAGCAGTTCGGTTAACGGCAGGGTATATAACGCGCGCGACAAGGGATTCTCCCGCACATGACTCGCCAGATGATGCCAGTCGATCGCATCAGAATGGATATTTGCAACACGCTCGGTCTCAATACCGTACAGAAACACATCGCCGTTGGGTTTAATTGTCACGTCCATGCCATTGGGCTGGGGTGCACGGTTCAGGCTGCCAAAGGTAAAAGGTTTATCCACTTTGGACTCAATCGCGGCAATATATCCCTGTAAGTCCAGATAACCCTCCGGTGTATCTCTTGCCGGATGAACCAGATTTTTGTAGTCGATGTTAAACGTGTCCGCACCTATTAATAATTTGTCTTCCAGTACGCTGACTGGCTTTATGCTGGCGTTAATTCCCCATGAGGCCAGTTCACTCACCAGATATTCGCGAGTGAAGGCCCGATCGATATCAATTGAGCGAAATGAAAAACTGAGCGATGACGGTTTTTTGCGCTGAACATAATCCAGGCTAAATCCATGTGCACGCCATTTTACTTTTTCAATATGGTGGCTATCTGAACTCAGGCGAATATTACAGGTATCACCATTGGCGGAGACAAGACGATTGATCTCATCAAAGATCTTTTCCATCTTCTCATGGCGAAAAAAACCGCTGGTAATAAACTCAAAGCTGTTGCCCCCTCGGGACAACTCCAGTAAGTCATAAAAGGTATGAATGTTATTGAGCGGTTCACCTTCGCCACTCACGGAAATACGCTTTACAGATGGATCATTAATGAGCGCCGACAGGTTGTCACGTGCCTGCGTTGACAGCACCATACTCTTACCCGTTACGTGCTTATCCGCATACATGCAGAACGCACAGCCGATGCCGCAGATCTGGGTGATATCCACATAAAGCAAATGACCATGTAAATCCATATATAATATTCCGCCATATTTTGAAAAAAAATTCAATTAGGTACAAATCAAACTCTTTAGCAGTGTATGTTTCAAACACCAATTCTCTGCGTATATCTCCTCGGTGCCTTTGATGTATTTAGACAGGTTCCGGGTCCGATCCCAATAGAGCCTGCAAACGCGCATCGGCCTGCGCCCTGCCGTCCTGTAACATCGTTAGTACTTCATTGTCTCCCTGCTGGTGCTGCGCACCAAACAGATCTAATCGATCGAGCATATAGACCGTTAATACGGTGCCAAGGCCGGTGACGCACCCCGTCAACACAGTCACTAGGAGAGTGATCAGCCCACCGGGCAGAACGGTAAGCAGCGCACCGAGAGTTTTGCTGAGGTGCTCTTCAAGCAGTACGCCACCAATGACGAATGCGCCGCTGACGGCAATCTTCAGCCCTGCATCTAGTGCTTCAGCACGGCTTGTACCCTCTGGTCGCATCAGTACGGTTTTGGCTGCGCGGAACAGCGAAAAAACCCCTTCACGGATCATTCGCACCAGGCTGCGTGCGGTGGTGAAGAAAGTATTTATCAGCGTTGTCATCAGGTTACTAATGATCCCGCTGATGGCCCCGTCACGAAACGCCGTTAGCACGTTGCGCCAGTTATCGAGACAGCTCTTTGCCACCCGCCCAGCACGGATTTTTAATGCCTCCCAGACATGCTCCTGGTCCACCCCATCACAAAACCCGTTATGCCAGCTGTCGTGAACTTCCAACAACAGGCCGTCGACAAAATCCGTCAACACCAGGCCAATCGCCTGCTGTAGGCCCATTTTCCGCGCTTCGACAGCGCTGGTTTTCAGTAAATATGCACCGAATTTCGCACTACCGTAGTAGCCCCAACGAAGACTGCTTTCATACTGCTTGCGTGCCACTTCATCCAGCTCGCGCAATTTTTCCTGATCGACGGCGTTCTGCTGTTTGTACTTCTCCAGTGCGTTCTGATCTTTTTTGCTCAGAGGCTCATTTTTGGCTTTCTCTTCCAACCGGGCAATTTTGGAATCGCGATCGGCGCGGTTTTTGTTCAACCAAGCGATATACTCCTCTGCGCTTTTTTGCAGTTTTGATTCATTGATGGAGTGGTGCGTCTGATGCAGGTTGGTTTTGTGGTTCGCCAGATCCGCACCATCAATCTCTGCCAGCCAAACCGCAGGGTCGTTATGGATTGATGCGGCAGAAATAAGGTGATCCTGCTCCGCATCGGTATTCCTGCTCAGTGCCTGTCCGGTATAGGCATCCACTGCTTCGCCTGCATCCTGTTTTTTACTGTTTTCGGCGTTGGTCTTCTTGTAGTTGTCGTGCTTATGGTATGGATCACTGTTGTACTTACCGCGGCTTTCATAACGCACTTGCTCCTCTTCCGTGGCATACACCCCGGAGCGAACATTATGAATGGTATCGACATTCCCCCCCACCTTGTCCCATGCAGAGACAATACTCCCCAGCCCAAACGGACCAATAATGCTATGCAGAAGACGCTGTCGGCACTCAGCCAGCATCAATGTGGTTTGTTCCGTGCGCCACTTCTGTTGATACTGCCGAACTTGCTGATGTGCCTGCCAAACACTGACATCGGATACTGTAACGACCTCTTTTGTTGATGGTATGAGCTCTCTTGTCTGTCGTTGACGCTGCTGGTTCAGACGCAATAAAAGTGTTTTTCTGTCCATAATCTCCCCTTAAAACGCACCTGCACGCTGGCTAAATGCCTCACGAAGCACCGCCATTAGCTCAGCAGCCTCAGTTTTCTGAATACCTAACTCGAACGCCTGTTCAAGCGCAGTGTGGATATCAGGCGGGTTGACAATAAGACGATTAATTGTGGCTTGTAATATCGAGGAAAGATGCCCGCTCATCATCCCCAGGCAGCAGGTTTCGATATCGCTGCGCACGTCAGACGGCGCGATACCTTCCTCTTTAGCACAAGCAAAGGCAACAGCCAGCATTGCCTCACAACGTTTTTCAAAACGCTGAACTTCATCCATTTTTTTGAGGACCTTATCTGCATACTCTTCCGTCGTCTGCTGTTGCCCGGCCACCACTCCCTGCTCAAACGCCGTATTGCGCTCACGCCTTACACTGGCTGCATTAGAAAGTCCTACCATACGAAACATGTTCGCCACCCAGCTGTCAGCATCTTTCTCATCCTGCCAGCGATGATACTCCCACCAAACTTTATCGGCTTCCGCCGTAGCATGAATCCGTTGGCGAAGTAGTGCTACCTGAACCACTGCAGGAATCGTAACGCGAAAAGCTGGTCCCGCCAGGTCTAGGGCGGTCCATAGTCCAGTAATCACCCAGCCAATCGGCCCCAAGAAAGAAGCTGCCCCTCGCGCAGCCACAAACGAGGCTGCGGACATCACCACCGTCCGTCCGAGCAGTTGGCTGGCAAAGACGTTGGCAATTAACGATGCCAAGAGTAAGCTTGAGAAGCGGCTAGACTGCAACTGCGTCATTAATTTTGCTTCTGGGAAAAGCATCGTACTACCCTGAGTAAGATCCATTTTTTCAAGCAGATTTTTGCGTTGAGCTTGGTCCATATCCGACCAAGCCTTGCGAGTAATCGCCGCCAGCACAGCCAGTTCGATAAGGTCAACGCCCCAGTCCTTCTCGTACGTCGCGTCAAGCTTGTCCGCCACATCGATCACCACTGTTTTCCACTCAGGGCCACCGCCGCGAAACAGATTGACGACGGTATTTCCGCCAAACTCGCACAGCTCGTGGGCAATCAGATCGACATACTGACTGTGTGCCGGGCAATGGGTTTTATAACGTGCTTTACTCTCAATGCCGCTGCTGAACGCCTTCGTGATGTATTCCACCAGCGGGGCCAATTCGCTATCCGATGCGTTGCTTAATACTGGCAGCAGTTGACTATCACCTGTACTCATCATTATTTTCCTGTTCTGTACTAACATCGTCTATGTCGCGTTTAATGTTACTGATAGTGTTACCAAAAGTTGCAAGAAAGCCATCGAGCATCGGACTGTCAACAACCGTGGCGCTAAAGCGCAGCCGCCCGTCGTCAAGCTCGCTGACCTGTTGGTCGGATGAAAGTGGCGATTCCAGCAAAAGTTGCGCCCGCGCGGTTTCAAGCGTGAAATGAATTCGGATATGTCGCCCTTCGCCGAATCCGAAACGCCCGTCGTCGTCGTAACGTTTGAGGTTAAAATCCGTGGGGCGGGAAAAGTGAAAGGTACTGCAGACCGCCGAGATAATGCGGTTCAGAGCTAGGCTGCGCTCGTTATCGTAGCCTTTAAAGCGGCAGACCAGATACAGTCGCGAGCCCTGTTGAGCCAGCCCTAGGGGCATCACCTCGACCTGACGGCGAGTACCGTGCGCATTGCTGTAATCAATATTCAGCCAGCGGTTGTAGTAAAGCGCTTCACTAACCGCGTCAAACACGCCTTCCTGGATCACTGGCGGTAGGAGTGGCTGGCTGGCAGCGACTACCCGCACCTTCTGCGACCATTCCCGCTCTCGCTGCGCCTGTTCGCTGTGGCTAAGAGTGTGTCCCGCTTGGCTAAAAAACGGCGAAAATGAAGCCATCAGATGCGCGGGTAACAGATGCTTTAACTGCGCCTGTGCCATCTGCATCAGCAGCGATTCTGCTGGCGATAGTTGCGCCAAGCTCAGTCCTCGCGAGCCTGCCCGCCATCGCCAGCCATAGGGGCGGCAGCGATCGTCACACTCTAGATCGAAGTGCTGGCTAAGGCGTTCAAGCTGGCGCTGAATGGTACGCACATTGCGATCAATTCCCGCATCCGTAAGTTGCTGATGCAACTCTTGGGCGGTAATGCGCTGACTGCGCGGTATACGACGCAACAGCTCAAGAGAAAAAAATGTGGTATCAACGCTGTTTGTTCGCTTTGGCATTACGGCTCCTGTAGCAGCACCCTGAATGCGTAACGCATTTATGCATATCAGATTTATCGGCAATAGCCTTCAATACTTAACTGGTTTATCACCATCAGACAGTGAGCTGAGTCTGCCAGATGCATGCGACAGACTATGTCGCAGTAATAAAAAAACAGTGGAAAGATACGATGAGGGGATTGGCCATTAAGCACGTATCTGGCTGACATATTGCCATACGACATGCTGGCGCTTAAGAATGAGATTATGTGTGCTCTGAGGGAATAATTACATTCTAATCAAATACCACGTCTATAATGCATAAATAGCGGTTGTTGATATCTACGTATTCAAACCGATGAGTGACATCATTCATTCTGATGTTAAAAGCCCGGCTACTTTCAGATCCCCAAATACTCACTCGGTTTTCAGGGGTAGTTCATCATCCCTGTTAAGTTGTTTTATTATCTCTTTAGCGTATAGCGCTTTCGTTTGATGAAAGAGAGCATATATCCATAGGCCTATTAACAAACCTAGAATTAAGGAAATAGCTGACAAATTATATAGAGTTCCTCTCTCTACATCGTGCCCAACACTGGACACGATGTAATTAGGTGTATTAGGCCATAGCTAGTAATTTGATGCCGTTATACCCACCTTCAATAATACTTCCTCGGTCTGCCACTTGAACGAAATTTGCCCACCATTGCATCATTGGACGACGTTGCTCAAGATAATCGCTTCGGTTGTATGCACGACGAACCTCATTCTTGTCCACATGAGCAAGTGCTGCCTCAATGACATCAGGAGGGAAACCTTGCTCATTGAGCGCAGTGCTGGCAATTGAACGCAACCCATGTGATACAAGGATACCGCCGAATCCCGCTCTCTTAAGCGAAGCGTTTACCGTTTGGCTATTCATTGACTGCGTAGGCTTCAAACGACTTGGAAAAATGAATTCCCGATTGCCACTTAACGGTTTCATCATTTCCAGAACAGCGATGGCTTCATCTGACAATGGCACAGTATGATCACGGTTCATCTTCATGCGTGATGCAGGGATCTTCCATTCTCTTGCTTCCATGTCTACTTCTTCCCAACGGGCTTCAGCCGCTTCGGCAGGGCGGGTGATAGTAAGAAGCTGCCACATGAATAGGCACCGTGTAGAAAGGCTAATGCTGGCCGTGCGCATCGTCTGCATTAACTGAGGCAGCTGATCCGGACGAATACTGGGCATGTTTTTCTTGTGCGGTTTCTCGAATGCTTTGCCAATATTGACGCTGGGAACAGCATCAATCAGCCCCGTGTTCTGGGCATAGATCATGACCTCATTAATGCGCTGACAAAGGCGACGGACAGTTTCCAGTGCTCCTCTGGCCTGAACCGGTTGCACGGCCTGAACCAGAGTATGAGCTTTGATATCTGTAACGCTGACGTCACCAATCGCCGGAAAGACATCTCTTTCAAGAGATCGCCAAATATCCTCTGCATAGTCCTCGGTCACACTGGTTTTCTTCACATTCCACCAACGTTCAGCCACGAGTTGGAAAGTATTGGTTTTGGCTTCAAGCGAACTCCGCAGTAATTCTTGCTGAAGTTCCTGAGGATCGATCTGCTTTGCTAAAAGAGAACGAGACTCTGCCCGATAGCTTCGAGCATCGGCAAGCGTAACGGACGGGTAGGAGCCAATGCTCTTTTTCGCTCGCTTTTTGGTGACAGGGCGAATGTAGCGAAACTGCCAAATTTTACTTCCGCTGGATTTGATCAGTAGCTCAAGGCCATCGCCATCATAGAGCACATAATCCGCTTCCTTGGGTTTGGCAGATTCGATTTCCTTAACGGAGAGAGGTTTAGTTTGTCTTGCCATTGCCGGGTTTCCATAGTTTTAGGCACCTCAAAAACAATAAAGCTTTATGAGGTGCCTAACAAGGTGCCTAAAAGGTTCGGATTTAATTAGTTGAGTTCGGATTTCGCGGGACAAATTGAAGGCACAAAAAAGCCCGCAGGGCTTGCGCCGTGCGGGCTCTTAGGACTTCATCGGATGACTCTGGTAATCACCGATGGAGAATTTTGGTGGAGCTGGCGGGAGTTGAACCCGCGTCCGAAATTACTACACCGTCGGCACTACATGCTTAGTCAGTTTTTACATTCGCCGGTTAGCTGCGAACAGACACGCCACTAACAGACTATCCTGATTGGATTTAACGCTTCAACCCCAGGCAAGGCATCCACGCGATCTCTTTTGGGTTTGACTTCTCTTGATCCCCGTCTTAAGAGCGGAAGCTAGGGAGAGAAGGCTAAAAGCAGGTTATTAAGCTGCTAAAGCGTAGTTTTCGTCGTTTGCGACTATTTTTTTGCGGCTTTTTACGAGGCAAACCGCCCCTCGGCATGCTCCTAAGGCTTCACAATCCCGTCGAGTCCAGAATCAGCCCCAGAACTTCAAATACTAGCAACAAAACAAATCAAAATCCAGTGCTTAACGCTTTGAATTCTTCATGATACGTGCTTTATCCAGTTTCCATTCACGGTCTTTGATATCGTCGCGCTTGTCGTGCTCTTTCTTACCGCGTGCAACACCAATCTTCAGTTTGCACCAGGCGTTTTTCCAGTACAGCGACAGCGCCACGATGGTGTAGCCTTCGCGGTTAACGCGGCCATACAGTGAATCAAGTTCACGTTGCTTCAGCAGCAGCTTTCGGCTGCGCGTCGGGTCACAGACCACATGGCTGGAGGCAACGGCTAAGGGTTGAAAGGTTGAACCGAACAGAAAGGCTTCGCCATCGCGCAGCAGAATATAGCTGTCGCTGATGTTGGCTTTACCGGCACGAAGTGACTTAACTTCCCATCCTTGTAACGACAATCCCGCTTCATACTCCTCTTCAATGAAGTACTCGTGGCGGGCGCGTTTGTTCATGGCAACAGTGGCAGAACCGGGTTTGTGTGCTTTTTTCTTTGTCATAGTGCGGCGTATTTTACATCACTTAGTCGGTTATCGCATCCCCAGTCCAGCGGGGCGGCAGGAAACGGGATATTCTAGCACACCCTCACTCGGGGACATTTTTGTTTAATCGCTGAAAATGCTATTATTCAGCGGTTTTGTGATGAACAGGAACCATTATGGCTCAGATTAGTCGTTCGGCGCTGGTCCCGTTTAGTGCCGGGCAGATGTACCAACTTGTAAATGATGTGGATGCCTATCCGCAATTCCTGCCGGGTTGCACCGGAAGCCGCGTGCTGGATGCGTCTGAGAATCAGATGACGGCGTCCGTGGATGTGTCGAAAGCGGGCATCAGCAAAACGTTTACCACCCGCAATACCCTGACGGATAACCAGAGCATCCATATGCAACTGGTTGATGGTCCGTTCCGCAAGCTGACTGGCGGCTGGAAGTTCGTCTCGCTGGGCGATGACGCCTGCAAGGTTGAGTTAAGCCTGGAGTTCGAATTTACCAATATGCTGGTAGAGATGGCCTTTGGGCGGATCTTCAAAGAGCTGGCCAACAGCATGGTGCAGGCTTTCACACAGCGCGCTAAAGAGGTTTACCGTGCCTGATATCTCCGTCGAGGTGGTCTATGCCTTGCCTGAAAAGCAGTATCAGCTCTATGTGAAAGTGGAGCAGGGCAGCACGATTGAACAGGCCATCCTCAAATCAGGACTACTTGAACTGCGTCGTGAGATTGACCTCGCCAGTAACAAGGTCGGCATCTACAGTCGGCCAGTGAAGCTGGATGATGTGGTGAATGAGGGCGATCGTATCGAAGTCTATCGTCCGCTGATTGCCGATCCTAAAGAGTTACGCCGGCAGCGCGCAGAACGAGCGGCAGAAAGCAAAAAATAAGCCCTTATCCCATCAGATACAGCGGATACCCGGCATAAAAAAAGGCGCTCAGTGCGCCTTTTTGCTGTCTGTTGTTTCTGACGGTCTTACGACAATCAGTCGTTGTTCTGTGACAGATTCTGCTTGTTGTCGATATTAGTCAGAACGCCATTACCATCAAAGGTCAGCGTCAGCGTCTGCTGTTTTACGCCCTCATGACCTGGCTCCTGACGGAAAACGTAATACCAGACGTTGCTGCCAAACGGATCTTTCATCATCGGCGTACCGAGCGTGTAAGCCACCTGCTGCTGTGTCATACCGGTATGAATCTTGGCCACATCGTTGGCAACCAGATAGTTCCCCTGGTTGATATCAGGACGATAGACCACGCGCTCTAAGGTGGAACATCCGGCGGTCATCATCAACATTACTACTGCCGCGGCAGTCAGCGTTTTACAGCGCATCTATACATTCCTTTTCCGGGGCCAAACGCCTTTTAAAGGCGGCTTTCTTGCCATCAAAATCTGAACTCTGCCTGCGGCAGGCTTTATTACTCTGGCGACATAAGTGCCGATGATAATAAACCTTTTCGCTGTTGGAAACCTCTACAGAGCAAGCATATGACCACGGAGGGTTAAAAAAGTGCGCTGCTATGCGGCTAAAAGTTCTTTTGCGTTGGCCAGGGTATTGCGTGTGACCTCGCTGCCGCCTAACAGTCGCGCCAGTTCCTGCAGACGCGCCCGCTTGTCCAGTGGCTGCATATGGGTTTCAGTCATTGCGCCATCGGTCTCTTTGCTGACGTAGAAGTGCTGATGACCACAACCGGCCACCTGTGGCAGGTGAGTCACACACATCACCTGGGTCGATTCACCCAGCTGACGCAGCAGTTTACCGACCACGGCAGCGGTCGGGCCGCTGATGCCGACATCCACTTCATCGAAAATCATCGCCGGTGTTTCCATTTTCTTCGCAGTAATCACCTGAATTGCCAGCGCGATACGCGACAGTTCACCACCGGAAGCCACTTTGCCCAGAGGCTGCAGTGGCTGGCCTGGGTTAGTGGTGACCTGGAAATCGACGCGGCTCGCGCCGTCTGCCGTGAGCTGATCCGGATTAAAGGTCAGCGCGATCTTGAACTGGCCGTGCGGCATAGAGAGCAGATGCATACTCTGGGTGATCAGCTGCTGCAGTTCGTCAGCAAAGTGGCTGCGCTGCTGATGCAGTTGCTCTGCGCTTTTCAGCGCAGCCTGATAATGTTCACCCACCAGTGACTGCAGGCTCTCCTGATCGCTTTCATGCTGTGAGAGCAGCTCCGCTTCTGCCAGCAATTGCTGATGCAGTTCGGGCAGGCCTTCCGGCGTAACGTGATGCTTACGGGCCAGCGCGATCTGACGTGAGATACGCTTTTCCAGCTCATACAGGCGGTTAGGGTCCATATCAAGGCTGTCACAGTAGTGACGCAGCTCATCGCTGGCTTCGGTCAACTGAATGGCGGCTTCTTCCAGCAGATTGTGAACGCCGTTCAGCTTCTCATCCAGTGAAGTCAGTTCAGAAATCATCTCACGCGCCGTGTAGAGCAGGCTGTTGAGATTCGTGTCATCGCTGTCTGCTAACAGCTGCAGTGCCTGCTGGCTGGTCGACAGCAGTTGTCCGCTGTTAGCCAGACGCTTGTACTCTTCATCGATCTGCTCATATTCACCCGGCTGCGGTGCGAAGTCGTTCAGCTCTTTCAGTTGATACTGCAACAGCTCGCGACGTGATTCGCGTTCCTGCGCCTGCTGCTGATGCAGCGCCAGGGTGCGGCAGCTCTGATTCCAGGTCTGATAGCTGGCGCGCATTTGCTGCAGCAGCTCGTCGTGACCGGCATAGGCATCCAGCAGATGTTTCTGATGATCAGGTTTAAGCAGAAGCTGATGGGCATGCTGACCGTGGATCTGGATCAGTAACTGGCCGAGGTCGCGCAGCTGAGAGAGCGGCACTGCTGTGCCATTGATAAAGCCACGGGAGCGTCCGTCAGCGCTGATCACCCGGCGCAGCAGGCACTCGTTGCCCTCATCCAGATGATTATCGACCAGCCAGCGCTGGGCAGAAGGGGAGGACTTAAGCTGGAAGCGGGCACAGAGGTCAGCCCGGCTGGCACCCTGACGCACCATGTCGGCATCAGCACGATCGCCCAGACACAATCCCAGCGCATCAATGGCGATAGACTTGCCGGCACCGGTCTCACCCGTGATAGCTGTCATGCCGCGTTGGAAATCAATGTCGAGCTCACGAACGATAGCGAAATTACTGATGGTCAGTTGGGCCAGCATAGGTTCACCTGTATGAATAAACACATATGGTTTTTCATACAGTATAAACTGGTTTTTTATCCAGTAAAGAGGCGAGGCCGGTTTTCAGAACAATTTTTTTGACCAGCCCAGTTTCGAACTCAGCGTATTGAAATAGCTGTAGTTTTTAGGATGGATCAAATCAAGATGACCGGCACTGCGGCGAATCAGTACATCCTCGCCCTCCTGGATGGGCAACGCAATCTGGCTGTCACAGCTGATCTCCAGGTCACTGCGACGTGAAGAAAAGCGTAAACGGATGGTACTGCTGCTGTTGATCACCAGTGGCCGCGCGGAAAGCGTATGCGGGAACATCGGCACCAGCACAATCGCCTCCAGTGACGGCGTCAGAATAGGGCCGCCCGCCGAGAGTGAGTAGGCTGTAGAGCCGGTGGGCGTGGAGATAATCAGCCCGTCTGAGCGTTGGGAAAAGGCGAACACTTCATCAATGTAAACTTCAAATTCGATCATGTGTGCCACTTTGCCAGGGTGCAGCACCACTTCATTGATGGCAGAGCCGATACGGGGCGAGCAGTCAGATTTGCACACCTGCGCTTCCAGCAGAAAGCGGCTCTCGACGAAATAGTTGCCCTGCAGCACCTCATCCAGCTGTTGCTGTGCGTTATCCGGATCGAGGTCAGTGAGAAAACCGAGATTACCGCGGTTAATGCCGATCACTTTGATGTCATAACGCGCCAGCACCCGCGCTGCGCCCAGCATATTGCCGTCACCACCCACCACGACGGCTAAATCAGCCTGCTGACCAATCTCCGCCAGCGTGCCCGTCTGTACGTCGTGAAGCGACAGCTCCTGGGCAATCTGCTTCTCAACGATCACCTGAAAACCTTTGGCCGTCAGCCAGCGCCAGAGCATCTCATGCGTGGTTAACGCAGTAGGATGGCGCGGATGACCCACAATCCCAATGCAGTTAAAGTGTTTGTTCATCTGGTCGGTGTTCCTTATAAGCCAAAACGGCAAGGCAATGTGATAGGTTCCCTTGAATCCGTCATACCAATCCCCATAATAAGCCAACCAGCGAAATGAATGTGCAAAACGCGGAGAAATTCATGAGTAGTAAAGAACAGAACACCCCAAACGAGCAAGTCTCAGACGAAATTCAGCAGGATCAGCAGCAACCTCAGGAAGCGGAGACAGCAGCAGAGGTGGATCCGCGTGATGAGCGTATTGCTCAGCTCGAAGCTGAATTAGCGCAGTCGCAAACCGGTGTGCGCGATGCCCAGCTGCGTGCGCAGGCTGAAGTTGAGAACATTCGTCGTCGTGCCGAAATGGACGTTGAGAAGGCGCATAAATTTGCGCTGGAGAAGTTTGCCAACGAACTGCTGCCAGTCATCGACAGCCTGGAACGTGCGCTGGAAGTGGCAAACAAAGAAGACCCGCAGCTGGCATCCATGATCGAAGGGATTGAGCTGACCCTGAAAGGCCTGTTGGGTGCCGTGCGTAAATTCGGTGTTGAAGTGGTAGGCGAAACGGGCGTGCCATTTAACCCGGAAGTGCATCAGGCAATGTCGATGATGGAGTCTGAAGAGTTTGAGCCTAACCATGTCATGCTGGTGATGCAGCGTGGCTATACGCTGAATGGTCGCCTGCTGCGTCCGGCGATGGTGGCGGTTTCTAAAGCTAAAAGCTGATTCAACGCCTGAATCCTGTCACACGGCCGCGCACTGACGCGGCCGTGTGCTTTCTGGCGTTAATCCGGTAAGACCGGCGTCCAGTCCACCGGTTTTTTACCGGCTGCGCTCAGCAGTTCATTGGTGGTCGAAAAGTGTTTGCTGCCGAAAAAGCCACGATGCGCGGAAAGCGGCGAGGGATGCGGTGCCTGCAACACATGATGGCGCTTGCGATCAATAATGCTGCCTTTCTTCTGGGCATGCGAACCCCACAGTAAAAAAATCACCCCTTCACAGTGCTGGTTAATCGCCTCAATCACATTATCCGTAAAGGTCTCCCAGCCGAATCGGGCATGAGAATGGGCTTTACCCGCTTCAACCGTTAACACTGTGTTGAGTAACATCACGCCCTGTTTTGCCCAGCTCTCAAGAAAGCCGTGGTTGGGCTTTTCAAAGCCGGGAATATCCTGTGCCAGCTCTTTATAGATATTCTGCAGTGAGGGCGGCACCTGAACGCCGGGCAGCACCGAAAAAGCCAGTCCATGCGCCTGATTCGGCCCGTGATAGGGATCCTGACCCAGGATCACAACGTTGACGTCGCCCAGTTCTGTCAGGCGAAAGGCGTTAAACACATCTTTCTGCGGCGGATAGACGGTTACACCCTCGGCGCGCCGATCGGCGACCTGCTTCAGCGTCTCAATAAAATAGGGTTTCTCTTTCTCTTCAGCCAGCACGTCGTGCCAGGTCAGCTTTTCAGCCATGTTCAACTCCCTTAACGTTAGTGCCGTAAGCTTAGCTGTTCCTGCTGTCGACCTGAAGGCAAAAATAATTTGAATAATACAAATTATTTTTTAATGGCAGCGGGTTTGAGATCAACGGGTTAGCGTTAAAGCCGCCTGAATGCCTGATTCGTATTGATACAGGTCAAAGAGGCCTGGAATAAAGAGTGCTATACCGGGGCCTCAAATTTGATGTATTCACGTTTTATTCGGGAGACGCAATGATGATCACGGGTATCCAGATCACGCAATCAAACAACTCACAGTTACTGAACTCATTCTGGCTGCTGGACGAAGAGAAAGCCCAGGCGCGTTGCCTGTGTGCAAAAGCGGGCTATGAAGAAGACCAGGTTGTCGCGCTCAGCGAACTGGGCGAATTTGCCTGGCGTGAAGTGCCGGTTGAAATTAAACCTCAGGTGCGGGTTGAAGGTGGACAGCATCTGAACGTCAACGTTCTGCGTCGTGAAACACTGGAAGATGCGGTTAAACATCCTGAGAACTATCCGCAGCTGACCATTCGTGTTTCCGGCTATGCCGTGCGTTTTAACTCACTGACACCAGAGCAGCAGCGCGACGTCATCACCCGTACCTTTACTGAAAGTCTTTAAGCAGTCTGATTAATCAGGTGATGAAAATAAGCGCAAAGCGCACACAGCAATCTTTAGCTTAATTATTAACGAGATAAGAAGTTTAACGTCCGGCATTGTTATGCTCGCGCCTTAAAGAAAACGCGCTGGCATGAAAAACAGTGTGAAAAGGTTATTACTGATTATCAGATAAAAAAAATCGCCTCAATTGAGGCGATTTTTTTATGACGGCGATGATTTATTCCGCATTCTCGTTAGCTGGCGTACTGCCGCTTGCCTTGCGGCGTTTGCCGACATTTTTGGCATCACGATGACGGTTTTTCACCCGCGGTTTTTCAGTTTCGCTGGCTTTCTTCTCTGCACGTTTGGCCAGTACCTTTTTCGACGGTTTTCCCGTGGTTTTGGCACTTGGCGCACGCGTTTCCGGACGCAGCTCATCAATCACACGCGCTTTGATAGGCTCGTTAACATAGCGGGTGATTTTGCCCAGCAGGACGAAATCGTGCGCTTCAACCAGTGAGATGGCGATGCCTTTACGGCCCGCACGACCGGTACGCCCAATGCGGTGCAGGTAAGTATCTGCGGTGCGCGGCATGTCATAGTTAAAGACGTGACTGACATCCTCAACATCAATGCCACGTGCCGCGATATCGGTAGCAACCAGCACGTTAACGCGTCCTTCGCTCAGGCGCTTAATCGCTTCGTTACGTTTCGCCTGCACCATTTCGCCTTCAAGATAGCTGCTGCGAATCCCCGCTTCGTGCAGCCAGCTCACCAGCTCATGCAGACGCTCACGCTTACGCACGAACACGATGCAGCGCGTCACATCCGGCTGTTTCAGCAGGTGAATCAGTAATTTTGTCTTGTGCTGCAGATCATCAGCGCGGTAGTACCACTGCTGAATTTTTTTGCGCTCACGACGGCTCGGGTCCGCTTCCAGCTCTACCGGATCGTTCAGCAGACGCTCGGCGAAGTCGCGAATGTTGTCGCCTTCCAGCGTGGCGGAAAAGAGCATGGTCTGCTTACGCCAGCGCGTTTCAGCCGCGATGGTTTCGATATCCTGGGCAAAGCCCATATCAAGCATGCGGTCCGCTTCATCCAGTACCAGGGTTTCTACGGCGCGACAGTCAAAGTTCTCTTCTTTGATGTACTGCAGCAGTCGGCCGGTGGTGGCGACGACAATATCCTGGTTTTCGCTGAACACTTCGGCATGGTTCATGTAAGCCACGCCGCCCGTGATCGTGGCGATATCCAGATGGGTATGTTTCGCCAGTTCACGCGCATGATCGGCAACCTGCATCGCCAGTTCGCGTGTTGGGGTCACAATCAGGATGCGGGGTGGTCCGGATTTCTTGCGCGGAAAATCAAGCAGGTGCTGCAACGCCGGTAACAGATACGCGGCGGTTTTCCCGGTCCCTGTAGGTGCCGAACCCAGAACGTCACGACCCTCCAGTGCGGGCGGAATTGCAGCAGCCTGGATCACTGTTGGGCGCGTAAAGCCTTTTTCCTGCAACGCTTGTAGCAGGCTTTCGTCGAGTTCGAGTTCGGAAAATGTGGTTACTGTCATGGTCTACCTCAGTTTGGGGCGCTGATTATAGACAGATCAGACTGAATCTTCATCTGTTAATCCGTTTCGGCTGCGCCTGGGGGTGTCTGTCGCGTGAATTCCCTCTGTTGTCACGTTACACTCATGCGCTGCCGTACGGCAGGAAAAAACGATGGTAGTGACGAATGATGCAGGATAAGCCGCGTGAACGGCCACAGTTAAACAAGAACGGTTTTACCTTTAAACAATTTTTTGTCGCACACGATCGCTGTGCGATGAAAGTGGGCACCGATGCCATTCTGCTCGGGTCCTGGGCGCCCGTTGCCGGTGTCAGGCGCATTCTGGATATTGGCAGCGGCAGCGGGCTTATCGCGCTGATGCTGGCACAGCGCACGCCGTCGCCGGTTGAAATCGATGCGGTTGAGTTAGAACCGGAAGCCGCAGGGCAGGCGCAGGAGAATGTGCAGCAGTCGCCGTGGCCCGAACGTATTCGGGTGCATCAGCAGGATATCGCCGGCTGGGCTGAGCAGTGTGATAAACGTTACTCGCTTATCGTCAGCAATCCCCCGTATTTCGCGCCGGGCGTGGCCTGCTCTACCGCGGCGCGGGACAGCGCACGCTCGACGGCTTCGCTCGACCATCAGACGCTCTTACGCAGTGCCGCGTTACTGATTGAAGAGGAGGGGATGTTCTGTGTCGTGCTGCCCTCGGCTTCCGGCCAGGCGTTTATCGATCTGGCTAAGGCGGATGGCTGGCATCTGCGTTTCCGGCTGGACGTGGCGGAATATGCCCATCGTCCACCACATCGCGTTGTGCTGGCTTTTTCACCGCAGGCCGGTGAAACGTTACTGGAGCGTCTGGCCATCCGCGCGCCGGACACCCGCTATTCCGATGAGTGGTGCAGCCTGACGCGGGAGTTTTACCTCTTCATGTAGCCCGGTGGTGTCAGAATGGTCGGCAGCGCCTCTGGCAGTAAATCCGGGTAGTCGCGGATAAAGTGCAGGCCACGGCTCTCTTTCCGCTCCAGCGCGCAGCGTACCATCAGGTCAGCGACCTGCACCAGGTTGCGCAGCTCCAGCAGATTATTGGAGAGGCGGAAATGGCGATAATATTCATCGATCTCCTGCTGAAGCAGGTTAATGCGGCGCAACGCCCGTTCCAGACGCCGGGTCGTGCGGACAATACCGACATAATCCCACATAAATAGCCTCAGCTCGTGCCAGTTATGCTGGATTACCACGCGCTCATCAGCGTCATCGACCTGGCTTTCATCCCATGCAGGCAATGCAGTAACGGCTTCAATGGCGGGCAGCGTTTTGATCAGCGCTTCTGCCGCGGACCAGCCATAAACCAGACACTCCAGCAGTGAATTCGAAGCCATGCGATTAGCGCCGTGCAGGCCGGTGTAACTCACCTCACCGATGGCATAGAGCCCATTGACGTCAGTCTGACCATGCTGATCGACCATGACACCGCCACAGGTGTAATGCGCGGCAGGCACAATCGGGATGGGCTCTTTGGTCAGGTCAAAGCCAAAGGTCAGCAACTTCTCATAGATCATCGGGAAGTGCGCGCGAACAAACTCTTCAGGCTGGTGGCTGATATCCAGATACATACAGTCGACACCCAGCCGCTTCATTTCATGATCGATGGCCCGGGCGACGATATCGCGCGGAGCCAGTTCGGCACGCTCATCAAAATCGGGCATGAAACGACTGCCATCGGGACGCAGCAGCCAGGCACCTTCACCGCGTAACGCTTCGGTTAACAGGAAATTCTGCGCCTGCGGATGAAACAGGCAGGTTGGGTGGAACTGGTTAAATTCCAGATTGGCGACCCGACAGCCCGCGCGCCACGCCATGGCGATGCCATCACCGGAGGCGATATCGGGGTTGGTGGTGTATTGATAGACTTTGGCGGCACCGCCGGTGGCGACCACGACGGCCCGCGCCCGACAGGTTTCGACCCGCTCACGATTACGGTTCCAGATCCATGCACCGACCACCCGGCGTGTGCCCGGCAGGCCGATTTTATCTGAAAGAATCAGGTCGACCGCATTGGTACGTTCGAGAATCCGGATATTGGGGTGGCTGAGCGCCTGACTCACCAGCGTGGTTTCAACCGCGTGACCGGTGGCGTCAGCGCTGTGCAGGATGCGACGATGACTGTGGCCGCCTTCGCGCGTCAGGTGATAGCGCATATCGCCCGCTGCCTGCGGGTCAAGATCAAACGCGACGCCGTTGTCGATCAGCCACTGTACGCAATGCCGCGCATTACTGGCAATAAACGAGACAGCATCACGGTCGCATAAACCTGCGCCGGCAATCAGCGTATCTTCGATGTGCGACTCAATGCTATCCGTCTCATCAAACACCGCAGCAATACCGCCCTGGGCATAGAGCGTTGAACCCTCATTCACCTGCGCTTTACTGAGTACGGTCACCTGACAATGCTTCGCCAGCCGTAACGCCAGCGACAGACCGGCGGCACCGCTGCCAACAATTAATACATCGCACTCATAATCCGGGGTCACATTCATCATAATGTTTAATTTACTAAACAAGAATACGTCTGAGCATAAGCGCAATAGGGGTTTCTGTGAAGTATTTTAAACATCAGCTCACGCTATTCGGCAGTGAATTTCTCAAAGTTACCTATAATCAGTAAGTTAAAATCGGGCTGCTAACGAGGTGGTTTTTTATAGCAAACTTATTAAACCTAAAGGATTTAATGATGAAAAAGCTCTTGTCATAGGTTACTCTGCCTGCGATTTACGCGCCTGACACTGAACGAAAACGAACAACCTGTGTAATGGCTATTGGCGTGTTAAATATCAGGGCGAGAAGTGAACTTCGCACCACATCACAACTCTAAGCGCATGCTTGCTCAGAACATGAGATGTGCTGGCAGTTACTTTTGCATATGAAAAATTTGGGGAGACATTACCTCGGATGAGCGAGCAGTTAACGGATCAGGTCCTTGTCGAGCGGGTACAGAAGGGAGATCAAAAATCGTTCAACTTACTGGTAATTCGTTACCAGCATAAAGTGGCGAGTCTGGTTTCACGCTATGTTCCCTCGGGCGACGTCCCTGATGTAGTACAGGAATCGTTTATTAAAGCGTATCGCGCACTGGACTCGTTCCGGGGCGATAGCGCGTTTTATACCTGGCTGTACCGCATTGCGGTTAACACAGCGAAAAATTACCTGGTTGCTCAGGGGCGACGTCCGCCATCCAGCGATGTGGATGCGATTGACGCAGAAAATTTCGAAAGTGCGGGTGCATTAAAAGAAATTTCGAACCCTGAGAACTTAATGTTGTCTGACGAATTGAAACAAATTGTCTTTCGTACCATCGAGGCGCTACCTGAGGACTTGCGTATGGCAATCACCCTCAGGGAACTGGACGGTCTGAGTTATGAAGAGATCGCCGTCATTATGGATTGCCCGGTAGGCACTGTTCGATCACGTATCTTTCGTGCGCGAGAGGCCATTGATAACAAAGTTCAACCGCTTATCCAACGTCAGTGATAACGGCTACTGGAAGGGTACATAGGCATGCAGAAAGAAAAACTTTCCGCTTTAATGGATGGTGAGACCTTAGATAACGAGCTGTTTTCCGCCTTGTCTAAGGACGCAGAATTACAGAAAAGCTGGGCGAGCTATCATCTCATCCGCGATACAATGCGCGGTGATACAGGCGATGTCCTGCATTTCGATATCTCTGCGCGCGTCGCTGCTGCCATCGAAAAAGAACCTAAACGTTCGGTCACTACGCTGATCCCTGAAGCTCAGCCAGAGCCTTCCCGCTGGGAAAAAATGCCGTTCTGGAAAAAAGCGCGTCCATGGGCTGCGCAACTGACTCAGGTGGGTGTGGCTGCCTGCGTTTCACTGGCCGTGATCGTGGGTGTTCAGCACTACAATCAGCCGGCAGGCAGTGCCACGCAAACCTCTGACTCTCCGGTATTCAATACCATGCCGATGATGGGGAAAGCGTCGCCGGTGAGCCTGGGTGTGCCGTCAGATGCGTTTGATACAAACAGCTCAAACCAGCAGGTTCAGGACCAGCGTCGTCGCGTAAATGCGATGCTGCAGGACTATGAACTGCAACGTCGTCTGCATGCTGACCAGCTGCAGATTGAAACCAATGCGCCAAAACAGGCGCAGGTTGATGTTCCCGGAAACCAATCATTAGGACAGCAGCAGCAGTAATGAAGCCGCTTTGGTATGCTGTTAGCCTGCTGACAGGCAGTCTGTTATGGTCATCTGCCGCCCCGGCGCAAACTACCGCGTCCGGGGCGTTATTGCAGCAGATGGAGCAGGCAAGTCAGAATCTCAACTACGAATTCGCCTATATCAACGTCTCGCGCATCGGCATTGAATCGCTGCGTTATCGTCACGCTGTGATCGATAACCGGATATTCGCGCAGTTGTTACAGATGGACGGGCCTCGCCGGGAAGTTATCCAGCGTGGCAACGATATCAGCTACTTCGAACCCGGCCTCGATCCCTTTTCGCTTCCCGGTAATCATATTATCGATGCCTTGCCCTCGGTAATTTTTGCTGACTTCACCAAACTTGCCTCAGCCTACGATTTTATTACCGTAGGGCGCTCCCGCATTGCCGATCAAATGTGTGATGTGCTGCGTATCGTTTCCCGTGATGGCACCCGTTACAGCTATGTGGTCTGGCTGGATGTGGACACCAAACTGCCGTTGCGAATCGACCTGCTTGATCGTGATGGCGAAACGCTGGAGCAGTTCCGCGTGATCAGCTTTGCGGTGGATGAAGGGGTGCGTAATCTGATGCAGGGACTCGAGAAAGCGAATCTGCCTCCGTCGCTATCCGTGCCGAAAGGGGATGCGGTTACGCTTACCTGGCAACCTGGCTGGATACCTGCCGGCATGTCCCTGGTGTCGCAGAATCGCCGTACACTGCCGGGGCTGAACAAAAATATGGAGTCGAAGCTCTACAGCGATGGGCTGTTTAGTTTCGCAATCAACGTGACGCCAGCCGATAAAACCAGTCTGACGCAGACATTGCGCACGGGACGTCGTACGGTCCAGACCGTTGTGCGCAATAATAACGAAATTGCAGTGATTGGCGAATTGCCGCCCTCCACCGCAAAACGTATTGCGGACAGTATTGACCTGGGGTCACAAAAATGATGAGAGAATGGGCCACCGTAGTGGCATGGCAGGATGGCATCGCCACACTGCATACCGAAGCAAAAACGTCCTGCAACAGTTGCCAGGCGCGTAAAGGCTGTGGCAGTCATATGCTGAATAAACTCGGTCCAAAAAACGCCCATGTGATGCAAATCGCCAGCAGTAAGCCGCTGCAACCTGGACAACGCATCGAGCTCGGCATCAAAGAGAGCAGCCTGCTTGGTTCAGCACTGCTGGTCTATATGACACCGCTGTCTGGTCTTTTCCTGGTGGCCGGGCTGTTTCAGGCGCTGTTTAACAGCGATCTGGCTGCGGCCTGCGGTGCGCTGCTGGGTGGCATCGGCGGTTTTATTGTTGCTAAAGGTGTTTCAATGAAATTTGGCGACCGTGAAGCTTTTCAGCCGGTCATTCTGAGCATTGCCTTGCCTCCTGATGCGCTGCGTGTTGAAAGCGAAGCGTAACGTACGTCCAGGCCGCGCATCTCGCGGCCTTTGTCCATTCTGCTTTGCGCAGATATCTGTTTCGCTTCCACCACGTTCCATTCTTTTATGCGCGGCGTTAACAGTGTAATATGCGTCGTCATTAATGAGGCTGACAGGATTGTGGGTAAAGAGCGATCTTCCTGAATGTGTCTGTGCTCAGGTTTTCAACTGAATTTTAAGCGAAGATATCCCAATAAATGAAGCACATAAGAAATTTCTCCATCATCGCTCATATCGACCATGGTAAATCTACGCTCTCTGACCGTCTGATTCAGATCTGTGGCGGACTCACCGCTCGTGAAATGGCTGCGCAGGTTCTCGACTCTATGGATCTGGAGCGTGAGCGTGGGATCACCATCAAAGCCCAGAGCGTGACACTCGATTACCACGCGAAGGACGGCCAAACTTACCAGCTCAATTTCATCGATACCCCAGGCCACGTAGACTTCTCTTATGAAGTTTCCCGCTCACTGGCCGCCTGTGAAGGCGCGCTGCTGGTGGTGGATGCCGGTCAGGGTGTTGAAGCGCAGACACTGGCGAACTGCTATACCGCGATGGAGATGGATCTGGAAGTGGTGCCGGTTCTGAACAAAATTGACCTGCCTGCTGCCGATCCCGATCGTGCCGCGCAGGAAATTGAAGATATCGTCGGCATCGATGCAACGGATGCCGTGCGCTGCTCAGCCAAAACCGGCGTCGGCGTACCCGAAGTGCTGGAGCGCTTAGTGCGTGACATTCCGCCGCCGGAAGGCGATCCGGAAGGTCCGCTGCAGGCACTGATTATCGACTCCTGGTTTGATAACTATCTGGGCGTTGTTTCTCTGGTGCGTGTGAAAAATGGCACCATGCGTAAAGGCGACAAGATTAAAGTGCTCAGCACCGGCCAGGTTTATAACGCTGACCGTCTGGGAATTTTCACCCCTAAGCGTGTCGATCGTAATGAACTGAACTGCGGTGAAGTCGGCTGGCTGGTCTGCGCCATCAAAGATATCCTTGGCGCGCCGGTGGGCGATACCCTGACTACCGCGCGTAACCCGGCAGACAAAGCGCTGCCAGGCTTCAAAAAAGTGAAGCCGCAGGTTTATGCCGGTCTGTTCCCAATCAGCTCTGACGACTATGAAGCGTTCCGTGATGCGCTCGGCAAACTGAGCCTGAACGATGCCTCGCTGTTCTATGAGCCAGAAAGCTCAACTGCCCTGGGATTTGGTTTCCGCTGCGGCTTCCTTGGCCTGCTGCACATGGAGATCATCCAGGAGCGCCTGGAGCGCGAATACGATCTCGATCTGATCACCACCGCGCCGACGGTGGTGTATGAAGTCGTGACTACCAGTGGCGAGATCGTTCATGTTGACAGCCCATCTAAGCTGCCTGCGCTGAACAATATCGAAGAGCTGCGTGAACCGATTGCGGAATGTCACATGCTGCTGCCACAGGAGTATCTGGGCAACGTCATCACGCTGTGTATTGAGAAGCGTGGCGTGCAGACCAACATGGTTTACCACGGCAATCAGGTGGCACTGACGTACGAAATTCCGATGGCAGAGGTGGTACTCGACTTCTTTGACCGTCTGAAATCAACCTCGCGCGGTTATGCCTCGCTGGATTACAACTTTAAACGTTTCCAGCCTTCAGACATGGTGCGCGTTGACGTACTGATTAACTCTGAACGTGTGGATGCGCTGGCGCTGATCACTCACCGCGACAACGCACCTTATCGCGGACGCGATCTGGTTGAGAAAATGAAAGATCTCATCCCGCGTCAGCAGTTTGATATTGCGATTCAGGCTGCCATCGGCAACCACATTATCGCGCGTTCAACGGTTAAACAGCTGCGTAAAAACGTACTCGCCAAGTGTTATGGCGGTGACGTGAGCCGTAAGAAGAAACTGCTGCAGAAACAGAAAGACGGTAAGAAGCGTATGAAGCAGGTTGGTAACGTTGAGCTGCCACAGGAAGCGTTCCTCGCCATTCTGCATGTCGGTAAGGACAGCAAATAAGGATTTCCAATGGCTAATATGTTCGCCCTGATTCTGGCGATAGCGACGCTGATTACTGGCATCGTATGGGTAATAGATCGTTTTAAATGGGCACCTGCGCGTCGCGCTAAACAGGCTGAGGTTCAGGCCCAGACCGGCAACGCGCTCGACAGCAAAACGCTGGCGAAGGTTGCTGCCAAGCCAGGCTGGGTTGAGACCACCGCGTCTGTGTTCCCGGTGCTGGCGGTGGTGTTCATCGTGCGTTCGTTTATCTACGAACCGTTCCAGATTCCCTCTGGCTCGATGATGCCAACGCTGCTGATTGGTGACTTTATCCTGGTGGAGAAATTCGCTTACGGTATTAAAGATCCGATTACCCAGACGACGCTGATCCCAACCGGTCAGCCGAAGCGCGGCGATATCGCGGTATTTAAATACCCGAAAGATCCGAGCCTGGATTATATTAAGCGCGTTATCGGCCTGCCGGGCGACAAAGTCATCTATGATCCTTACAGCAAAACCCTGACGGTAAAACCGACCTGCAGCGACGACAAAGCCTGTGACACAGCGCTGGCGGTAACGTACACCGATATTGAGCCAAGCAACTTTATTCAGACCTTTAGCGGTTTTGATGGCAACGAAACCGGCAACGGTTTTTATCAGGTGCCGCAGGGCGATACTATGCGCGGAGGTCTGCGCCTGGCCACCCGCAAAGAGACGATTGGTAACGTGACGCATGACATTCTGCTGGTAAACGAAGCGCAGAGTCAGGCAGGCATGTATTATCAGCAGCCGGGTCAGCCGCAGTCGAGCTGGGTCGTGCCGAAAGGACAATACTTCATGATGGGCGACAACCGTGATAACAGCGCCGACAGCCGTTACTGGGGCTTTGTCCCGGAGCGTAATCTGGTCGGTAAAGCGGTCGCTATCTGGATGAGCTTTGAGAAACAAGAAGGCCAGTGGCCTACCGGCGTGCGATTCAGTCGCATCGGCGGTATCCACTAACAACATTGTCTGATTAACAGGCAATTCGGGTGGCCTCCTCAGGGAGGCCACTGCACACCAAACGGAACGTGTTGGATTGCCAGCCCCGTTTGGTATGCAGAGTCACAGACGCAACAAAGAACTGGAATCGCATGAACCCCATCCTGATTAACAAGCTTCAGCGCAAACTGGGCTACACTTTTACTCATTCGGAACTGTTACAGCAGGCCCTGACTCACCGCAGCGCCAGCAGTAAGCATAACGAACGCCTGGAATTTCTTGGCGATTCAATTCTTAGCTATGTGATCGCTAATGCCCTTTATCACCGCTTCCCGCGGGTTGATGAAGGTGACATGAGCCGCATGCGCGCCACACTGGTGCGTGGCAACACGCTGGCTGAAATGGCCCGCGAATTTGATCTTGGCGAGTGCCTGCGTCTGGGACCGGGTGAGCTGAAAAGCGGCGGCTTCCGTCGTGAATCTATTCTTGCAGATACGGTCGAGGCGCTGATTGGCGGCATTTTCCTCGACAGCGGTATTGAGCGGGTAGAACAGCTGATCCTTGACTGGTATCAGAGCCGTCTGGACGAAATCAGTCCTGGCGACAAACAAAAAGATCCGAAAACGCGTCTGCAGGAGTATCTGCAGGGACGTCATCTGCCACTGCCAAGTTATCTGGTCGTGCAGGTGCGTGGCGAAGCCCATGATCAGGAATTCACCATTCACTGTCAGGTGAGTGGCATGGCCGAGCCGGTCGTCGGCGTCGGCTCCAGCCGTCGTAAAGCTGAGCAGGCAGCAGCTGAACAGGCGCTGATAAAATTAGGTCTCGAATAGGTCTGTCGGGGTGACCGTGCCGGAGCGGCACACAGTGAATCACCCTTTGGCAGTTCTGTCCCGGCGTCAGAAGACGCTGAATGACACACGATTCAAATAGCACTTTTTCAGCGCCGTATCAGGCGCTGAACAACTCAGGATTCGAATGAGCGAAAACGTTACTTATTGCGGCTTTGTCGCGATTGTTGGCCGACCAAACGTCGGTAAATCCACCTTACTGAACCAGTTACTGGGGCAGAAGGTGTCGATCACCTCGCGTAAGCCGCAAACCACGCGCCACCGCATCATGGGCATTCACACCGAGGGCGAATATCAGGCGATCTACGTCGATACTCCGGGTCTGCACATGGAAGAGAAGCGTGCCATTAACCGTCTGATGAACCGCGCAGCCAGCAGTTCGATTGGTGACGTAGAGCTGGTGATCTTCGTGGTTGAAGGCACCCGCTGGACGCCAGATGACGAGATGGTCTTAAACAAACTGCGCGACAACAAAGTGCCGGTCGTGCTGGCGATCAACAAGGTCGATAATATCCAGGATAAAAGCATTCTGCTGCCGCATCTGCAGTTCCTGAGCCAGCAGATGAACTTCCTCGATATCGTGCCTATCTCTGCTGAGAGTGGCAAAAACGTCGATACCATTGCGGCGATTACCCGCAAGCATCTGCCACAGGCCGATCATCACTTCCCGGAAGATTACATCACTGACCGTTCACAGCGCTTCATGGCGTCAGAGATGATCCGTGAAAAACTGATGCGCTTTCTGGGCGCTGAACTGCCTTACTCTGTCACGGTTGAGATTGAGCGCTTCGTTACCAACGAACGCGGCGGTTACGATATCCATGGTCTGATCCTGGTTGAGCGTGAAGGGCAGAAGAAGATGGTGATTGGCAACAAAGGCGCCAAAATCAAAGTCATCGGAACCGAAGCGCGCAGGGACATGGAAGAGATGTTCGAAGCGAAAGTGCATCTCGAACTGTGGGTGAAAGTGAAATCCGGCTGGGCAGATGACGAACGTGCACTGCGCAGCCTGGGTTATACAGACGATCTCTGATTCAATGGAAGGCTGGCAACGCGCCTTTGTGCTGCATAGTCGTCCCTTCAGCGAAACCAGCCTGCTGCTCGACCTGTTCAGCGAAAGTGAAGGACGGGTTCGGGTACTGGCCAAGGGCGCGCGTTCCCGGCGTTCCAACCTGAAAGGCGCGTTACAGCCTTTTACCCCGCTGCTGGTTCGCTGGAGCGGGCGCGGGGAAGTTAAAACCCTGCGCAATGCCGAAGCGGTGTCGCTGGCTTTACCGCTCAGCGGCATCACGCTTTACTGCGGTCTCTACGTCAATGAGCTGGTCTCACGCGTATTGCAGCAGGAATCTCCCTTCCCGGAACTCTTCTTCGACTATCTCAACTGTCTTCAGGCGTTAGCCTCAACACACGGTAAGCCCGAACCGGCACTGCGACGATTTGAACTGGCGCTGCTCGGTCACCTGGGTTACGGCGTCGACTTCCTGCACTGCGCCGGCAGCGGCGAGCCGGTCAGCGACGATATGACCTACAGCTATCGCGAAGAGCGGGGTTTTATCGCCAGCCTGGTGGTGAACAATCGCAGCTTTACCGGACGGGAGCTGCACGCCCTGTGCGAGCGAGAGTTTCCGGATGCCGACACCCTGCGTGCCGCGAAGCGCTTTACGCGCATCGCCCTGAAGCCTTATCTTGGTGGCAAGCCGCTGAAAAGTCAGGAGCTGTTCCGCCAGTTTATCCCGAAGAAAAAGCCCGAACAGGCAGAAGAATAGCGCTGGTCGTACCGCCTGTTTATATTTGCGCGGTACACTCAACATCACGATGGAAAAGAAGTGAGGATGGTCATGGCTGAGTTGCTGTTAGGCGTCAATATCGATCACATTGCCACGGTGCGTAACGCGCGTGGGACAAACTATCCCGATCCGGTACAGGCGGCGTTTATCGCCGAGCAGGCAGGCGCAGACGGCATTACCGTGCACCTGCGTGAAGATCGCCGTCACATCACCGATCGCGACGTGCGAATTCTGCGTGACACGATTCAGACGCGCATGAATCTGGAGATGGCGGTCACCGATGAGATGATCGGCATCGCCTGTGACATTCAGCCCCATTTCTGCTGCCTGGTGCCGGAAAAGCGTCAGGAAGTGACAACGGAAGGCGGACTGGATGTGGCGGGACAGCAGGAGAAGATGAACGCGGCCGTGCGACTGCTGAAGGATGCTGGCATTCTGGTTTCGCTGTTTATTGATGCCGATCACCGCCAGATCGAAGCCGCCGTTGCCACGGGTGCGCCTTACATCGAAATCCATACTGGCGCTTACGCCGAGGCACCAGAGGGACTGGCGCGTGACGCTGAGCTGGCTCGCATTCGCCATGCCGCGACCTTTGCTGCCAGCCTGGGGCTCAAAGTTAACGCCGGTCATGGTCTGACCTACCACAATGTGCTGCCGATTGCCGCGCTGCCGGAAATGCATGAGCTGAACATCGGCCATGCGATTATCGGGCGTGCAGTAATGAGTGGCCTGCCGGATGCAGTTAAAGAGATGAAGCAACTGCTGCGTGAAGCCCGTCGCTAATGGCTATTCTCGGATTAGGTACGGACATCGTTGAGATTGAACGCATCGCCGGGGTGATAGCGCGCTCCGGCGATCGGCTGGCGCGTCGGGTGCTGAGTGAAGCCGAATGGCACCAGTATCAGGCGCACAAGCAGCCGGTGCGCTTTCTCTCCAAACGTTTTGCGGTTAAAGAGGCGGCAGCAAAAGCCTTTGGCACCGGCATTCGCGGTGGTCTGGCGTTTAATCAGTTTGAAGTTTACAACGATGCGCTGGGAAAACCGGGGTTACGCTTCTTTCAGCATGCCGCTGACGTGGCAGAGAGGCTGGGCGTTAAGCACGTTCACGTGACGCTGGCCGATGAGCGTCACTACGCCTGCGCCACGGTAATCATTGAAAGCTAGCCGTGCAGCAGCACGAACTTCTCCCACAGCGCATCGCGAGATTCGGTGTGCTGTGGGTCTATGATAATCGTGTTGTCGATGGGGCAGACCTGCTGACAGGTTGGCCGCTCATAGTGCCCGACACATTCCGTGCAGCGGCTGACATCAATCTCATAGATCGCATCGCCCAGTGAAATCGCCTGATTCGGGCACTCCGGTTCACACATATCGCAGTTAATGCATCTGGACGTAATCAACAGCGCCATTTTACCCACCTGATACCAACAGAAAAAGCGCGGGTATTATACGTGCTGACGCTGATCAGACCAGCTTTTTCACCAGCGCTTCACTGTGACGAATATGGCTGGACGCGCGCTCTGGATCGTTTTGCACCAGCGCCATAAAGAGCAGATCGGTCAGAGCAAGCTGTGCCGTGGTTGAGGAGATCGCCGCGCTGCGGGTACTCTGCTCTTCCGCCACCGTATAAAGACAGTAACCGGCACTCTGCTGCAGGGTATTCGGCGTAAAACCCGTGAACGCCACCACATCTGCGCCCACCTGAACCGCTTCCTGCGCGGCCAGATTGATCTCTCGCCGTTCACCGGTGTAAGAGATGGCGAGCAGCACATCGCCTGGCCCCATCGCCTGCACGCTGGCCAGCAGGGCGTGCATATCCTGTTCCGCCACCGCATTAATGCCGATCTTCATCAGCTTCCAGGAGAAATCTTTCGCCACCAGGCCCGAGGCGCCGATGCCCACCAGTAAAATACGGCGGGCATTTTTCAGCAGCTGTAACACGTCGTTGAGCTTCTCTTCGCTATTAATATCCAGGGTGGCGCGGATCGCTGAAAGCTTTTCTGTCAGCAGCTTTTCACCCACCATTTTAAGCGGGTCGTCGCTCAGAATATGGTTATGCACGGTAATGGCATCCTTGTCCGCCAGTGACTCACTCAGGGCCAGCTTAAGCGCCGGAAAACCTTTATAGCCCAGCTTCTGAGCAAACTTCACTACGCTCGACTGACTGACGCCGGACTCTTCCGCCAGTTTTTGTGAACTCAGGTGACGCGCCCGATCGGGTTGCGACAGTAAAAAATCCGCGAGCCGACGTTCGTTCAACGCCAGTCGTGGATAAAGCTGGCGAATGCGCAGCAAAGAACTCATGCCCAATCCTCGTCATTCAGGGATAATCAATGAAGAATAAACTATTCATCGGGCATTGTAGTCATCGGAATTAAAAATGACAGTCATCGCCGTACCGCCTGATGATGGCTACACTACTCTTTATCATTCCAGAACCAGCCATAAAGGAGAGTTGTTTGACCAGGGGAACACAACGTCGCATCGTATTTTTTGACCTGGATGGCACTTTGCACCAGCAGGACATGTTCGGCACGTTTATGCGCTATCTGCTGCGTCGCCGCCCGCTTAATCTGCTGCTGGTGGTGCCGGTATTGCCGGTGGTCGGTATCGGCCTGCTGTTTAAAGGCCGCGCGGCTCGCTGGCCCATGAGCCTGCTGCTCTGGTCAATTACTTTTGGACGCTCTGAGCAGACATTACTGCGCCTCGAAGCGGAGTTTGCGCAGTGGTTCCGGCTGCGCGTGAAAGCGTTCCCGGTGGTGCAGCAGCGTCTGACGGATTATCTCAGCAGTGATGATGCTGACGTCTGGCTGATTACCGGATCGCCACAGTCGCTGGTGGAGCAGGTCTATTACGACTCCGCGTTTCTGCCACGCGTGAAGATGATTGCGAGCCAGATGCAGCGCGGCTGGGGTGGGCGGGTGCTGGCGATGCGCTGTCTTGGCCATGAGAAAGTGGCGCAGCTGGAAGAGAAAATCGGTACGCCGCTGCAGCTTTACAGCGGCTACAGCGACAGCAAACAGGACAACCCGCTGCTGTTTTTCTGTCAGCATCGCTGGCGCGTGACCCCGGCGGGTGAACTGCAACAGCTGGAATAAGTTTTTAAAGGATCGATGAGACCGCTATAATGCGCCGCTTTTTAGTCGCCCGGGGTGGTCAGCGTGAAACAACAAGATGAGTACTGGATGCGCCATGCGCTTGGTCTGGCGCGACGGGCGTGGGAGCAGAGCGAAGTGCCGGTGGGCGCGGTGCTGGTTCAGAACGACCAGGTGATTGGCGAAGGCTGGAACCGGCCCATTGGTCAGCACGACCCGACGGCGCACGCCGAAATAATGGCTCTGCGCCAGGGCGGTAAAGTGCTGGAAAATTATCGTCTGCTGGATACCACGCTTTACGTGACGCTGGAGCCGTGCGTCATGTGTGCCGGTGCTATGGTTCACAGCCGCATAACGCGTCTGGTTTATGGTGCGCACGATGTTAAAAGTGGCGCGGCGGGATCGCTGCTGGATGTGCTGGGCCACCCTGGCATGAATCATCAGATTGAATTGCACAGTGGCGTGCTGGCTGAAGAGTGCGCCGCCATGCTGAGCGATTTTTTCCGTATGCGTCGCGAGCAGAAAAAAGCGCTGCGTCAGGCGCAGCGCCAGGGTTAGTTCATCGCGATCTTTGGTTCAACCGCCGGATAGCCCTTCGCCAGTTCGGCCTGGGCTTCCGCCTGCTGCTTCAGACGCTTCTCCTGCTCCTGCAGATAACCCACCAGACTTAGCTGATACTTGCGGATATTCTCCACGTAGTTATAAGCTTCATGCCCACGGGCGTAGCCATACGTCGTCTGTGTGTAGTAACGCTTCTGACTCAGCATCGGCAGACGCAGCTTTACATCCGCCCAGCTGTCCGGATCGCCACCCTGGCGTGCCGTCAGCTTGCGGACGTCGAGCATATGGGCATAGCCCATGTTGTAAGCCGCTAGCGCAAACCAGATACGTTCATCTTCCGGGATGCTCTGTGGCACCTTCGCCATCATATCCTGCAGATACTGACTGCCGCCGCGAATGCTCTGTTCGGGATCGGTACGATCACCCACATCCAGACTCTCCGCGGTGTTACGCGTCAGCATCATCATGCCGCGTACGCCGGTAGGGGAGGTGGCCTGCGGATTCCAGTGCGACTCCTGATAGGAGATCGCTGCCAGCAGTCGCCAGTCAATGCTGGTGGCGTACTTCTCAAACAGCGGCTTGATGTCGGGCAGCGTATTGTCGATGGCCCGCAGGAAAGTGCGGGTATCGACATAATCAAAGGTGCCAACGTGGCCGAGATATTTCTCCTCCAGCCGCGCCATCGCGCCTTCTTCTCCCATCCCGTTAAAGAAGTCGAGCATCGCCGCATTCAGGCTGTCATCATCACTGTGCCGCACATACCAGGTCACCGGCTCTTCATCGGTGACGTCGAACGCGACCGCCAGCTGCGGATAAATGCGCTGTAACAGGGCGATGGTGACGGAGTCGCCAATCGTGTAGTCGAGCTTGCCATCAGCTACCGCTTCCAGCAGGGCTTTAGGGCTCTGATCGGTGGAGATCGCCCAGTCCAGATCGGGAAACTGATTAGAACGCGCGCTCTTCAGCGTTGACAGGTAAGCCGATCCCGCCGCAACCGTTAGCCGCCCCTTTAAGTCACCGAGGTTTTTAGGGCGCGGCTTATCCACGCGATAGACCAGCTGCTGCGAAACATTGTAGTAACCTGGCCCGGTCTGATAACGCGTCAGGCGTTCATTGTTATAGTTCAGCCCGGCGCCCAGCACATCGGCTTTGCCATCGTCAAGGTCATCAAACAGATCGCTCAGGTTAGGACGAACCGTCACCTTAAGTTTGACGCCCAGATAATCGGCGAAACGTTTTGCCAGCTCATAGTCCATACCGGCCGGTAATTGGTTAACTGTGTAGTAAGTCAATGGGGAGTTGATGGTACTGACACGCAGCACTCCCCGCGATTTAATCTGTGAAATCTGGTCCTGCCCACCCCCATACCAGGGAATGGATGGCCATAGCGCTAACGCTAACAGCACGGCAACCAGACCGATAAACAGATAATTAAATTTTAGGCGTTTCAAATAGTTATCTCTCGCTGGCTCTAAGGCCTCTGTCTTTTAAAGGCAGTATTTGTCTTCTTTGAACTCCCAGAGCGAGGGGCATTTTGCGCAACAAAATCACGCTGAGCAACTTTTATAGCAGCTTTTGCGCAAAATTCAGGCAAATCCGGGTCGCCAAAAATTGTGCGCAAACGGTTTCGTCGCGAGGTCGCTTTCTCTATAATACGCCCCGTTTTCCCTGTTGCGCCCAATGAAGCGTCGCCCGGCGCCCTGACGAGAGATTTATTAATGGAAATTCTGCGTGGTTCGCCCGCCCTGTCGGCATTTCGTGTAAACAAACTGCTGACCCGCTTTCAGGACGCTCATCTGCCGGTGAGTGATATTTACGCTGAGTACATCCATTTTGCTGATGTCAGTACGCCCTTAAGCGCTGACGAACAGAGCCGTCTGCAACGTCTGCTGAAATATGGTCCCTCTCTTGCTGAACATGCTCCACAGGGTCGTCTGCTGCTGGTGACACCGCGTCCTGGTACCATTTCGCCCTGGTCATCCAAAGCAACCGATATCGCCCACAACTGCGGCCTGCCACAGGTCCGTCGTCTGGAACGTGGTCTGGCTTTCTATGTACAGGCTCCCCAGATGACCGAAGCGCAGTGGCAAACGCTGGGCACACTGCTGCACGATCGGATGATGGAAACGGTCTTCAGTGACCTGGCGCAGGCTGAGCAGTTGTTCGCGCACCACACGCCGCAGCCGGTGAAAAGTGTCGATCTGCTGGGTGAGGGCCGTCAGGCGCTGGTGCAGGCCAATATCTCCCTGGGTCTGGCGCTGGCAGACGATGAAATTGACTACCTGGTGGCGGCGTTTACCTCACTGGGTCGTAACCCCAACGACATTGAACTCTATATGTTTGCGCAGGCGAACTCTGAGCACTGTCGTCACAAGATTTTCAACGCTGACTGGATTATCGACGGCGAGAAACAGCCAAAGTCGCTGTTTAAAATGATCAAAAATACGATGGAGAAGACGCCGGACTTCGTGCTCTCTGCCTATAAAGATAACGCCGCCGTGATGGAAGGATCAGAGGTTGGCCGCTTCTTTGCTGACGCCGGAGAGAGCGAGTACCGCTGGCATCAGGAAGCTGCGCACATTCTGATGAAGGTGGAAACGCACAACCACCCAACGGCGATTTCGCCGTGGCCAGGCGCGGCCACCGGTTCTGGTGGTGAAATCCGTGATGAAGGCGCAACCGGTCGCGGCTCCAAGCCAAAAGCGGGCCTGGTCGGATTCTCGGTCTCTAACCTGCGTATTCCTGGCTTTGAACAGCCGTGGGAAGAGGACTTCGGTAAACCAGCCCGCATTGTCAGCGCACTGGAGATCATGACCGACGGACCTCTGGGCGGCGCTGCCTTCAACAATGAATTTGGTCGTCCGGCTCTGAATGGCTACTTCCGTACTTATGAAGAGCAGGTCACCAGCCACAACGGCACTGAGCTGCGCGGCTATCATAAGCCGATTATGCTGGCGGGCGGCATCGGTAACATCCGTGCCGATCACGTGCAGAAAGGCGAAATCACCGTAGGCGCGAAGCTGGTGGTGCTGGGCGGTCCGGCCATGAACATCGGCCTGGGCGGCGGCGCGGCCTCATCCATGGCCTCGGGTCAGTCTGATGCCGATCTCGACTTCGCCTCTGTACAGCGTGATAACCCGGAGATGGAGCGCCGTTGTCAGGAGGTGATCGACCGCTGCTGGCAGCTGGGCGATGAGAACCCGATTCTGTTTATCCACGACGTGGGCGCGGGCGGCCTTTCCAATGCTATGCCGGAGCTGGTCAGCGATGGCGGTCGTGGTGGCCGGTTTAACCTGCGTGACATCCTGAGTGATGAGCCAGGCATGAGCCCGCTGGAAGTCTGGTGTAACGAATCACAGGAACGTTATGTGATGGCCGTAGCACCCGATCAGCTGGCGCAGTTTGAGGCGATTTGCCAGCGCGAACGCGCACCTTTTGCCGTAATTGGTGAAGCCACCGAAGAGTTGCACCTGAGTCTGGAAGATAGCCATTTCGATAATAAGCCTATCGATATGCCGCTGGATGTCCTGCTGGGCAAAACGCCGAAGATGACGCGGGATGTGGTGACGCAGCAGGCGCAGGGCACCGAGCTGCAGCGTGACGGCATTACGCTGGTTGATGCGGTGAATCGCGTACTGCATCTGCCTGCTGTGGCGGAAAAAACCTTCCTGATCACCATCGGTGACCGCAGCGTGACCGGCATGGTGGCACGCGACCAGATGGTCGGGCCGTGGCAGATCCCGGTGGCCAACTGTGCGGTGACCACTGCCAGCCTCGACAGCTATCACGGCGAAGCCTTTGCCCTGGGCGAACGTTCACCGGTTGCGCTGCTGGACTTCGCAGCGTCAGGTCGTCTGGCGGTGGGGGAAGCCCTGACCAACCTGGCGGCAACGCAGATTGGTTCGCTGAAGCGCGTGAAACTCTCCGCTAACTGGATGTCCGCTGCGGGTCATCCGGGTGAAGATGCGGGTTTATACGCGGCGGTGAAAGCCGTCGGCGAAGAGCTTTGCCCGGCGCTGGGGATCACCATCCCGGTCGGTAAAGATTCGATGTCGATGAAAACCCGCTGGCAGGAAGGCACTGAACAGCGCGAGATGACTTCGCCGCTGTCGCTGGTGATTACTGCGTTTGCACGCGTCGAAGATGTCCGTCGCACCGTCACGCCACAGCTGCAGGCCGATCAGGACAACCTGCTGCTGCTGATCGATCTGGGCAACGGCGCGAATACGCTGGGCGCAACCGCGTTGTCACAGGTCTATCGCCAGCTTGGTGACAAACCTGCCGATGTGCGTGATGCCACCCAGCTGGCTGGCTTCTTCAATGCGATTCAGGCGCTGGTGGCTCAGCAGAAACTGCTGGCCTACCACGACCGCTCTGACGGTGGTCTGCTGGTGACGCTGGCCGAGATGGCCTTTGCCGGGCACTGCGGCATTGACGTTGATATCGCCTCGCTGGGCAGCGATGCGCTGGCGGCCTTGTTCACCGAAGAGCTGGGTGCGGTGATTCAGATCAACGCCGCCGATCGCGATGCCGTTGAGCGGATCCTGGCCGATCACGGTCTTGCCGCTTCCACGCATCTGCTGGGCAGCGCGCAGCCGGGCGATCGCTTTGTGATCCGTTCCGGTGACAGCGCGGTCTACAGTGAAAGCCGCAATACGCTGCGTACCTGGTGGGCGGAAACCACCTGGCAGATGCAACGCCTGCGCGACAACCCGGCGTGTGCCGATCAGGAGCATGAAGCGAAGAAAAACGACAGCGATCCTGGTCTCAACGTCAATCTGACCTTTAATCCGCAGGAAGATGTGGCGGCACCGATGATCGCGACGGGCGCACGTCCACGCGTCGCGGTGCTGCGTGAGCAGGGTGTGAACTCCCATGTGGAGATGGCCGCTGCCTTTGATCGTGCTGGCTTTACCGCCATTGACGTTCACATGAGCGATCTGCTGGCCGGGCGTCGCGGTCTGGAAGCGTTCCAGGCGCTGGTTGCCTGTGGCGGCTTCTCTTACGGTGATGTGCTGGGTGCCGGTGAGGGCTGGGCGAAGTCGATTCTGTTCAATCCGCGTGTTCGCGATGAGTTCGAAACCTTCTTCCACCGTCCGCAGACCCTGGCGCTGGGCGTCTGTAACGGCTGTCAGATGATGTCCAATCTGCGTGAACTGATTCCGGGCAGCGATCTGTGGCCGCGCTTTGTGCGTAACCAGTCTGAACGCTTTGAAGCGCGCTTCAGCCTGGTCGAAGTGGCGGCCAGTCCGTCACTGCTGCTGGACGGCATGGCCGGTTCACATATGCCTATCGCGGTTTCGCACGGTGAAGGTTTTGTTGAGGTGCGTGATGCAACGCATCTGGCGGCCCTGGAGTCGAAAGGGCTGGTGGCACTGCGCTTTGTTGATAACTTCGGCAAGGTGACAGAAACCTATCCGGCTAACCCGAATGGCTCACCTAACGGCATCACCGCCGTGACCAACGAAAGTGGTCGCGTCACCATTATGATGCCGCATCCGGAGCGTGTTTTCCGTACCGTCAGCAACTCCTGGCATCCGGCAGAGTGGGGCGAAGACAGCCCGTGGATGCGCATTTTCCGCAATGCGCGCAGACAGCTGGGTTAATGTAATCCGCTGAAATGAACAGGAGGCCGGTGTGCCTCCTGTTCTTTTTTACGCCGCTGTTGGCAAATGGCGACAAGGGGGATGTTGTGCTGTCTCTTTATGGCGACACCTATCTCATTGATTTTAAATGAGCGGGTATCAGAGGTGATTTACTGTCGCCTTGTGGAGACACATTGACGCTGTCTGCATCGGACTTTTCGCAGGTGTCATTGGAACAGCTCGTTCAATCTGCTGAAAAATATAATGATTTATTTTCTGGCATGAAACTTGCTATACTTATGCAGCTGCTCATTCACCTGTTTATGATTGCCCTGCGAAGCGGATAAGAGCTCATAAAGTCCGAATGACGCACCAAACGGAGCCTGCCGTCCACCTGACCGATAATCGCTTGCGTTATCAAACACCGGACGTAACGTTGAGTAAGGCTCCACCCATTCTAACGCGATGCACCACGCGTCGTGACAGCGGCAGGCCATTGAGCCTGCCGTTTTCTTTTGTTTCTCTTTCTGCCCACCACACCTTTCTTCTGCTGTCAGAGTCCGCTAGCATCCAGACAGTAAATCTTAAGGAAGCGTCTGCGTGAAAAAATGGCGTTTATTTCCCCGTTCTCTGCGTCAGCTGGTGTTGATGGCGTTTGTTCTGGTGCTGCTACCGTTGCTGGTACTGGCCTGGCAGGCGTGGGAAAGTCTCTCTGCGTTAAGTGAACAGGCCGCTGATACTAACCGCAACACCTTCACCGATGTGCGCAGAAGTGAGGCAATGGCACGAACGGCAGTAGAGCTTGAACGCAGTTACCGTCAATATTGCGTGCTGGATGATGCCTCGCTGTCTCGTCTTTATCAGACGCAGTACACCCGCTACAGTCAGATGCTGAGCTCGCATAGCGCCAGTCTGCCCGAACTGCCTGCTTTTCAGACCTTGCAGGCGACTCTGCCGCTGCTGACGCCGCTGAAATGTGATAATGGCAATCCCATTACACCCGCCGCAGAGGCGCTGGATCGCTTTTCTGCTACTAACGCGCAGATGGTGCAGGACACGCGCGAAGTGGTCTTTTCGCGCGGCTTACAACTGCAGCGTGAAATCGCCGATCGCGGCCAGTTTTTTGGCTGGCAGGCGCTGATTCTGTTTATCATCAGTCTCGCGCTGATGACGCTCTTTACCGGCATGATTATCGGGCCGGTCAAGCGCATTGAGCGGATGATCAACCGGCTTGGCGAAGGGCGTGAGCTGGGTAACAGCGTGATTTTTCGCGGCCCGCGCGAGTTACGCTCGCTGGGACAGCGCATCGTCTGGCTCAGCGAACGGCTTGCATGGCTGGAATCTCAGCGTCATGAGTTTCTGCGCCATCTTTCACACGAACTGAAAACGCCGCTGGCCAGCCTGCGTGAAGGCACTGAGTTGCTGGCGGATGAAGTCGCCGGATCGCTGAACGCCGACCAGAAAGAGGTGGTCACTATTCTCGACAGCAGCAGCCGCCATCTGCAGCGGCTGATTGAACAACTGCTCGATTACAATCGCAAACTGGCGGATGGCCCGATCCAGCTGGAACCGGTCAGCGTGGCAGCGATCGTGGAGGGCGTCGTCAATGCACATGCGCTCTCGGCGCGCGCCAAACTCATGCAGACGGTCGTTAATCTTGAGGTCAGCCACTGTCTTGCTGAACCGACGTTACTGATGCGGGTCATTGATAACCTCTACTCGAACGCCGTGAACTACGGCAGCGAATCCGGTACCATCTGGCTGCGCAGTCAGCAGCAGGGCGATCGGATCTGGATTGAGGTCGCGAATAGCGGCACGCCGATTCCGCCGGAAGAGCAGGCAATGATTTTCGAACCGTTCTTCCAGGGCAGCCAGCAGCGCAAAGGGCCGGTAAAAGGCAGTGGGCTGGGATTGAGTATTGCCAAAGATTGCCTGCGCCGGATGCATGGCGACCTGACGCTGGTCCCCTGTGAGCAGGCTGACGTCTGTTTTCGAATTGAACTGAACACCACTGCCGGGAAAGTCTGACTGATGAAATATTTACCCGCGTTGCTGTTAAGCACGCTGACGACGCTGCTCCTCAGCGGATGTACGACCTCCCCGGCCACCTCATCCCTGTCGTCAGGCCATCAGGTAGCGGAACCCGAGGTCAGCATTGCTGATTATCTGGCGACCCGCTGCAATGATCTCTGGCCGATAGAGAAGAGGGCCGCACTGGATAATCCCCTTTACTGGATGCGGGCGATCGATTGTGCTGAGCGCCTTTCTCCTGCAGAAGCCAGAGCCGAAGCCCATCGCTGGCCGGCAGAGAACTGGTCGCGCGCCTTTAAACAGGGCGTGCTGATGTCTAATGGCAACGTCACGCCCGTTGAGCGTCGTCGCTATGTGGAAACCCTGGATCGTTACAGCGCTGATTTCCCACAGTCTGTGCGCCCGCTGATTCAGTTGTGGCGCAGCAACCAGACCGCGCAGCTTGACCTCAGTGAGGCGCGCACCCGTTATGTCCATCTGCAACAGAGCAGCGATAGTCAGCTTGAGGCGATACGCCAGCAGATGGTTAAGCAACAGCAGCAGCTCAGTGACACGCAGCATAAGCTGGAGCGGCTGACTGACATTGAGCGGCAGCTCTCATCGCGTAAAGCCCCGGATGTTTCTGACAGCAGTCATGGTACAGCGCTGCCGCAGGATGAGGAGCAATGATGGTCAGACAAGCGGCAAAATTGCTGCTGGTGGATGACGATCCCAGTCTGCTGAAGCTGCTGGGCATGCGTCTTCGCAGTGAAGGGTATCAGGTCACCACTGCAGGCAGCGGACCCGAAGCGTTGCGTCTGTTGCAGAAAGAGAAGATTGAGCTGGTGATAAGCGATCTGCGGATGGATGAGATGGATGGGCTGGCGCTCTTTGGCGAGATCCAGAAGCGCCACACCGGTCTGCCAGTGATTATCCTGACGGCGCATGGTTCCATCCCGGACGCCGTTTCCGCCACGCAGCAGGGCGTATTCAGCTTCCTGACAAAACCGGTTGATCGGGACGCGCTCTACAAAGCGATTGATGAGGCGCTGGCACAACAGGCACCGGTCAGTGATGACCGCTGGCGCGAGGCGATCGTCACCCGCAGTCCGCTGATGCTAAAGCTGCTGGAGCAGGCGCATATGGTGGCGCAGTCGGATGTCAGCGTACTGATTAATGGTCAGAGTGGCACCGGCAAAGAGATGCTGGCGCAGGCGATTCACGCCGCCAGCCCGCGTAACGGCAAGCCTTTTGTCGCCATTAACTGTGGCGCTTTGCCGGAGCAGTTGCTGGAGTCAGAGCTGTTCGGTCACGCCAAAGGTGCTTTTACCGGTGCGGTCAGTGCGCGTGAGGGGTTATTTAAAGCGGCAGGCGGCGGCACCCTGTTCCTGGATGAGATTGGCGATATGCCGCAGCCATTGCAGGTTAAGTTGTTGCGGGTGTTGCAGGAGCGTAAGGTCAGACCGCTGGGCAGCGACCACGATAGTGAGATCGACGTGCGAATCATTTCAGCCACGCATCGCGATCTGCCGAAGGCGATGGAGAAGAAAGAGTTTCGTGAGGATCTCTTCTATCGTCTGAATGTGGTGAATCTGAAAATACCCGCGCTGCATCAGCGCACAGAAGATATCCCGCTGCTGGCCAATCATCTGCTGCGCCAGGCAGCGGAACGGCATAAGCCACAGATTCGCAGTTTTTCCGTTGATGCGATGAAGCGTCTGATGGCCGCAAGCTGGCCAGGCAACGTGCGCCAGCTGGTAAACGTCATTGAGCAGTGCGTGGCGCTGAGTTCATCACCGGTGATCAGTGATGCGCTGGTGGAGCAGGCGTTGAGCGGCGAGAACAGCGCCTTGCCGACCTTTGCGGAGGCGCGTAATCAGTTTGAGCTGAACTATCTGCGTAAGCTGTTGCAGATGACCAAAGGCAATGTGACCAACGCCGCACGTCTGGCTGGACGCAACCGCACGGAGTTCTATAAGCTGCTGTCTCGCCATGAACTGGATGCCAGTGATTTCAAAGAGTAGCGGAGGCTGCGACGTAATACCGGCAGGTTGCCTGCTCAGGCCCGAATCAGAATGGGTGCGGTCAGCATAATCTGACAGCGCTTGCGGCAACCTGAAGAATCCCGGATATTACCGCCCGACAGCGCCAGCAACATTTATACTTGATAAACCCTCTGACCATGGAGGGAGTGAAAAAGGGTCTGACATGAAAAAGATTGATGCGATTATCAAACCATTCAAGCTCGATGATGTTCGTGAAGCCTTAGCGGAAGTCGGCATCACCGGGATGACCGTGAGTGAAGTAAAGGGCTTTGGTCGCCAGAAAGGGCATACCGAGCTGTATCGCGGCGCAGAGTATATGGTCGATTTCTTACCTAAAGTGAAAATCGAGATGGTGGTGGGCGACGATATCGTTGATACCTGCGTCGAGACCATTATGCGCACCGCGCAGACCGGCAAAATCGGTGACGGTAAAATCTTTGTCTTCGACGTGGCGCGCGTGGTGCGTATCCGTACGGGTGAAGAGGATGAAGAGGCGATCTGATCGTCTTTTTATCAGCGATTAATCAGTATAAAAAGGCCCGCGTTGCGGGCTTTTTTATACCTGGAAATCGGATGAGGTCTACTGTGAGATCAAGCCAGCTCAGAGAACCCGGTCAGATCGGAAAGACGCAAAACCCGCCATCCATGGCACGCTCGGCCCGGACGATTACGCACCTCATCCCTGAGGTGCGCCCGTAAACGGGCCAACGCGTTGCATTGTTCAAAAACGCTCCCGGCGTTTTTAGTACGCACCTCGTCCCTGAGGTGCGCCCGTTGCCGGGCCGACGCTTTGCGTTGTTCAAAAACGCTCCCGGCGTTTTTGTCCATGTCGCGGGACGCTTTCCTCTTCTGCCCGAGTTCCCTTCGCTTTGAAGCTGTCTGTTGCTGCCTGAACTTAGTAGCAGATTTACATCCCTTTGTGCGGGCCAAAAAGTTCGTAATGAATGCGTGCATCTGCCACGCGGGCATCGCGCAGTTGCGCCACCACATGCTGCATAAAGGGTAGCGGTCCACAGAGATAGAAGTGGGTATCGGATGACGCTAATCGTGCAGCCATTTTGCTGATATCCATCAGCCCCTGCGTGTCATAGCGACCTGCATCTTCAGCAGCGGGATCGCGATACCAGACCTCACTGATGAAATCGGCGAGCTGCGCGCCAGTGGCACCGACTTCCTCGCTAAACGCATGCTGTTTGCCGTTCTCTGCAGCGTGCAGCCAGCTGACCGGCGCGCGATGTTCACTGGCTGCCAGTGAATGCAGCATCGCCAGCATCGGCGTCTGGCCCACGCCCGCAGAGATGAGCGCGACTGGCGTGCCAGAATCGACCTCCAGGAAGAAGTCGCCGTGCGGTGCGGCGAGCATCAGCTCATCGCCCACTTTGCCATGCTGATGCAGCCAGCCGGAGACCGTGCCCTGCGCTTCGCGTTTCACCGCAATACGATACGCTTTACCGTTGCTGAGATGCATCAGTGAATACTGACGAATCTGGTGATGCTCGAAGCTGGCAGGCTGCAGGTGTACTGTCAGATACTGACCCGGCTTAAAAGCGGCTACCGGGCCGCCATCCACCGGCGTGAAGGTAAAGCTTTTAATGACCTCGCTCTGCTGCTCAACTGCGCTGATGCGAAACGCTCGGGTGCCGCGCCAGCCGCCGGTTTGCTGCGCTGTGGCCCTATAGATCTCTTCTTCCCGATTGATGAACACATCCGCCAGGACGCCATAGGCCTGGCCCCACGCAGCCAGCGCCTCGTCACCGGGATTCAGCAATTCTTTGATGGTCGCCAGCAGATTTTCACCGACGATGGCGTATTGGGCAGGCTGAATATTCAGGCTGGTGTGTTTCTGCGCGATTTTTTCTACCGCAGGCAGCAGCACGGCCAGATTCTCCAGATTCGCGCCATAGGCGCAGATAGCGTTGAACAACGCTTCGCGCTGATCGCCATTGCGCTGGTTATTCATATTGAAGACGTTTTTGAGTTCAGGGTGGTGCGACAGCATACGGTCATAGAAGTGTGCGGTAAGCTTTGGACCGCAGGCGGCTATGGCAGGCAGCGTCGATTTAACGGTGGCGATGGTGTGTGCATCAAGCATATCAATGGCCTCTTATTAAACATGTATTTTAAATGCATGTTATAGCCGCCTTGCCTGTGGTGTAAATAACCCGGGAAACTTTCTGGCTCCCCATGTGGCAACTTTTTGGTGCATCAACAGACGCCGCCGTCACATCGTTGAGAAAAAATGTGACGGCTGAACAGGCTAAAAAGGTGTAAAAAAGCGCTGCCAGTCGCCAGCCAATCGTTTGCGTAAAAAGAGGCGGTTCACCCTACCTTCACCTGTTAAAACGGTTTACACTGTTGGCCTTCGCCCCTGAAGGGGGGTAAATACCGTCAGAAAGTTAGCTGAGTCAGGAGATCCGGATGTTAAAGCGTGATATGAACATTGCCGATTACGATGCCGAGTTGTGGCAGGCAATGGAGCAGGAGACAGTGCGTCAGGAAGAGCACATTGAACTGATTGCTTCTGAAAACTACACCAGCCCGCGTGTTATGCAGGCACAGGGTTCTCAGCTCACCAATAAATACGCTGAAGGCTATCCGGGCAAACGTTACTACGGCGGCTGTGAGTACGTTGATATCGTTGAGCAGCTGGCGATTGACCGCGCAAAAGCGCTGTTTGGTGCTGATTACGCTAACGTGCAGCCACACTCAGGGTCTCAGGCTAACTTCGCTGTTTATACGGCGCTGCTTCAGCCGGGCGATACTATCCTCGGGATGAACCTGGCGCACGGTGGACACCTGACTCACGGCTCACCGGTTAACCTGTCTGGCAAACTCTATAACGTGGTTGCTTACGGTATCGATGAGACCGGAAAAATCAATTACGACGAGCTGGCTGAACTGGCGAAAACCCACAAGCCAAAAATGATCGTTGGCGGCTTCTCAGCTTACTCTGGCGTCTGCGACTGGGCGAAAATGCGTGAAATCGCGGATAGCGTGGGTGCCTGGCTGTTTGTCGATATGGCCCACGTTGCCGGCCTGATTGCCGCAGACGTTTATCCAAGCCCGATTCCCCATGCGCACGTCGTGACCTCCACCACCCACAAAACGCTGGCGGGTCCGCGCGGTGGTATCATTCTGGCTAAAAACGGCGACGAAGATTTCTACAAGAAACTGAACTCTGCTGTCTTCCCGGGCGGCCAGGGCGGTCCTCTGATGCACGTTATCGCGGGTAAAGCAGTTGCCTTCAAAGAGGCGATGGAGCCGGAGTTTAAAACCTACCAGCAGCAGGTGGCAAAAAATGCCAAAGCGATGGTTGAAGTGCTGATTGAGCGTGGCTATGACATCGTTTCCGGTGGCACCTATAACCATCTGTTCCTGATCGATCTGGTGAGCAAAAACCTGACCGGTAAAGAAGCGGATGCCGCGCTGGGCCGTGCCAACATCACGGTTAACAAGAACAGCGTACCGAACGACCCGAAAAGCCCGTTTGTGACGTCGGGTATCCGTATCGGTACACCTGCCGTTACGCGTCGTGGCTTCAACGAAGCAGACGTGCGTGAGCTGGCTGGCTGGATCGCTGATGTACTGGATAACGTCAATGACGAAGCCACCATTGAGCGGACCAAAAAGAAAGTGCTGGATATCTGCAGCCGTCTGCCGGTCTATGCTTAATCGCTAACCTGTTGTAAGACAGCACAAAAAGGATGGCAATTGCCATCCTTTTTTATTGCCTGCTCCGCAGTGCTCTGCCAGAGTAACGCCTGTTTATGCTGCCTGGCAGCAAACTTACTGGAGGGAATATGGCAATCGGCTCCGCCAGATGGCTCGGATTGGGCTACTTCACTTACTTCTTCTGTTACGGCATCTATCTGCCATTCTGGGGCGTGTGGCTGAAAGGCACCGGCCTGGATGCTGAAAAGATTGGCCTGCTGCTCGGATGTGGCATGGTCGCGCGCTTTGTCGGCAGTCTGCTTATCGCTTCTCAGGTCAAAAATCCATCACGGTTGATTACGGCGCTGCGCCTGCTGGCGCTGATGACCTGTCTGTTCGCCGCCGGTTTCTGGGTGGGCGAGCAGTGGATGTGGCTGCTTACCGTGATGATTGGCTTTAACCTCTTTTTCTCACCGCTGGTTCCGCTCAGCGATGCGCTGGCCGCCACCTGGACACAGCAGATTGGGCTGGCATACGGGCCGGTCAGGCTGTGGGGCTCGCTGGCCTTTGTCATCAGCTCGGCGTTAACCGGCGTGCTGGTCAGCGCCTGGTCCTCAAACGCAATTCTGATGCTGTTATCCATTGGCGTCATTTCTATGCTGGCGGGCATGATGCTGACACCCGTCACACAACCGCAGGGCCATGAGCGACAGGGCCCTGCGGGCGGTGGATGGCAGGAGTGGCGGGCGTTGCTGCGTGAGAACGCGGTATGGCGATTCATGCTCTGCGTGACACTGCTGCAGGGTGCACACGCCGCCTATTATGGCTTCAGTGCTATCTGGTGGCAGGAGAGCGGCTATTCCGCCTCGACGGTGGGCTATCTCTGGTCGCTGGGCGTGGTGGCAGAGATTGTCGTCTTTGCCATGAGCAACCGGCTGTTCCGCCGCTGGAGCGCGCGCGATCTGCTGCTGCTTTCGGGCATCTGCGCGCTAATTCGCTGGGGTCTGATGGGGGCGACAACGGCGCTGCCGCTGCTGATTGTGGCGCAAATTCTCCACTGTGGCAGCTTCACCGTCTGCCATCTTGCAGCGATGCGATTTATCGCCGCGCGTCAGGGGGCGGAAGTCATCCGACTGCAGTCGCTCTATTCCGCGCTGGCGATGGGCGGTGGCATTGCGATAATGACGATGATCTGCGGCGTGCTGTTCGCCCATCTGCAGGGGCATCTGTTCTGGGTGATGGCACTGGTGGCACTGCCCGCGCTGTTTCTGCGGCCCGGCTACGACTCCAGTAAATAACGAATACGCTGCTGATGGTGTAACGTCAGCGGCAGTTCCGCATGCACCAGCGGCGGAGAGTAGAGTGGCAACGAGGTCGGGTAGGGCGAAATGATGATGTCGACATCACGTGGCGCGCCCTCCCGCTGAAACAGTTTCACGTCCTGATAGGTAATATTAATTGGCAGCAGCGTGATCTCACGAATCTGCTGTTCTACATCCTGTTCCAGATCGGCGTCGTCGCCGGTCAGGATCAGCACCTGCTTCTCCTGAAGCGCACTCTCCTGCATCAGCCAGGCGCCGAAAATAATGGTAATTAAACTCACCTCTTCCGGTGTAAAAGCGATGCGGTAGTGCTGCTCAAAAGCCTGCAGCGCCTGCTGAGTGGTGCGAAGCAGACGCGGATAGAGGCGGCTGACATCCAGTGCCACGCTATTGTCGATACCGATATTGAAATGGGTGCGATCCAGCGCCTGCGCCAGATGCGGATAGAGCTGGTGCAGCAGTTCATTGCGGTCAGCAAAGGTAATCCCGGCACAGGCTTCAAAATCATCAATCAGCTGCTGAGTCGCTTTCATTAACTGCTGTTCAGCAGGATGCGCAATCGCGTCCACGACCGGCGTATGTATCTGGCTGAACAGCAGCGTCCAGAAATCCGCTTCACTGACGGGCGGAGCAATATGGCAGCGTTTGCGCCAGTGGTAGATCACATCCTCAGCGGCCTGCCGCTCAGGCTTCTGCTGCAGCCAGAGACATTGCGCCTCACTGAACAGCACCGGCTGACGCTGGCACAAGCCATACTTCATGAATATCTGCAGAAACAGCCGGTCACGTTCGCTGAAGTCACGCTTCAGGCGCAGGCTACAGTGCTGAATCAGTGCCTGTAAATTGGTCTCATCCCACAGCGCTTTCTCAATCTTCATGACTTTCAGGCGCTGACGCAGAGGCGCGGCAAAATGTTCGCAGACGAAGTCCTGCGATAAACGCAGACTGCGTCGCAGGTTATGCAGCAGACAGAGGCGCCGATCCAGCTCAGTTCCATGAAGACGAAAGCTGCCATCTACCATCTGATGCAATTCCAGCTGGTGATATCGCTGTATCTCATGGCCCACATCCGCGATATCCTGTCGGGCAACGTCAGGATCGACGCCATTCAGCTGGCAGACTTTTTCAAGCGTAAGCAAAGGTGTCGGCAGAAACAGCAGCAATAAAAGATGGCACTGACGCTGTGAACGGGAGAAGAGTGGTGCCAAAGGGGTAGCAGAACTCATCAATCAGATTTCCAGCAGGCTATTTTGAGCTAAGAATAGTCAACCCGTTCAGCGCCTGCGCGGTTTACGCGGTTTATTTGCCAGAGGTTTAAGGCGGGTCACAAAATTTTGTTACTTACAGATTCTTTTCGTCGGGAACGTTACTTTATAACATTATGAAACGCGCACTCTTTGCTCTGTTAATGGTATTAAGTCCGGCTGTGCTGGCACACCCTCACAGCTTCATTGATATGAAAACGGAACTGGTGGTGAAGGATGACACCTTTACCGGGTTGAAGATGACCTGGACCATGGATGAGATTACCTCCGCTGATCTGCTGTATGACGCGGGCGACGCGAAACCTGGCACTGTAGTGTGGAAAAAGCTGGCAGCGGGTGTGATGGCAAACGTGCTGGGCCAGCACTACTTCTCAGAAATCTGGCACAACCAACAGCGGGTAAAGTTTTTGAATCTGCCAACGGAATATAACCTTTCGCGAAACGGCCACAAAGCGGTGCTGGAATTTATTCTGCCGCTGGCGGAACCCCCGAAGCTGACCGGACAGCGCTTTGAGATCCTGACTTTTGATCCCACCTATTTCGTCGATATGTTTTACGACAATCCCGGTGCTTTAACGCTGCCGCCTGCACTGCAGACGCGTTGCCGGTTTACCCTCAATACGCCCAAACCCAACGACTCGCTGAAACAGTATGCGTTGTCGCTGGACAAAGCGGATGCCCCGGCTGAAGAGATGGATTTAGGCCGCCAGTTCGCACAAACGGTGGTACTGACATGTCAATAATCTCCACGCCTTCCAGGGCCACCCGACTCTGGCCACTCTGGCTGATAGCAGGACTCTTCTCTGGCGGCGCACTGCTGGTCTGGCTTTACTGGTCGCAGATTCTGCTTCAGAGTGTATTGTGGCAGAAAGATTTGCACCGGCAGATGACTCAGCTGTTACAGCAGGTCGCGGAGCAGCCACACCAGGCAGGCATATCGCTGGTGATATTCAGCCTGATCTATGGCGTGCTGCACGCGCTGGGACCGGGCCACGGAAAAGTGGTGATCGCGACCTTTCTGGCGACCCATCCGAGCCGCGTCAGAACCAGTATCAGGCTGACGCTGCTTGCCTCACTGCTGCAGGGATCGGTCGCGATTGTGCTGGTCACGGTGATGCTGGTGCTGCTGAAAACCTCATCGCGCCAGCTGCATCTCAGCAGTTTCTGGCTTGAAAAGGGCAGTTATCTGCTGGTGATCGGGCTGGGTGTGATGATCGGGTATCGGGCGCTGCGTGCGCTGTGGCTGGCGTTGCGCCCACGACCCGCTCCGGTATTTCGTGCTTTCCAGCCGCAGCATCAGCATGACGAGCATTGCGGATGCGGCCACGCACATCTGCCGACGCCGCAGCAGATGAATGGCAACGTCAGCTGGAAAACTCAGATGCTGGTTGTGGTGTCGATGGGCTTACGTCCCTGTTCTGGCGCGATTATGATGCTGCTGTTCGCCAAAGTGATTGGTGTTTATGGCTGGGGCATTCTCTCTGCTGCGGTAATGGCACTGGGCACGGCTCTGACTATTTCCGCTATTGGTTTGCTGGTGCAACAGGCGCGCTCGGTAGCACAGCGGCTGGCACAGCCTGGTGCTGGCATCATGCGACTTCTGATTCCCATCCTGGCTTTGACCGGTAGCCTGATATTAATCGTAGTGGGTATTGCATTATGGCAGTCTGCCCGGTTAACGTTGGGCGGCGGAATTCGACCTTTCTGACTAAAAGCGCAGCGGGAATAAAATTTCCGCTGTTATCTTTACCTCGCTAATTATCTGAGGCTTCATCACTTTAATTTTTTATCTGAGTAGTTCAGTGGTGAAATCACTATTCCCTGTCTACGCTGTTAATACCAAAACGGCATTCCGCCGTCGGCATGATAAAAGATCAAGACAGCTTTCTGTTTATTGCGAGGAGTATATTTCATGGCTGATACCCGTATTAATAATGGCTACACCGAAACGCTGGCGACCGGACCTGCAGGATTACCTTTAAAGCGTATTTCCTGGAGCGCCGTTTTTGCCGGTGTTATTTGTGCCTTAATCGTTCATATCATTCTGACATTGCTGGGAACAGCCATTGGTGCCACCACCATTGATCCGATGAAAGAACAGAATCCTCTCGACGGCCTGGGTACTGGCGCACTGGTCTGGACAGCCATTGAAATGCTGGTTGCGATGGCGGCAGGGAGTTATGTTGCCGGGCGACTGGCTCAGCGCGAAGGGGCCCTGCACGGTTTATTGATGTTTGGCCTTAGCACAATTTTCACTATTTACCTGGCTATTGCACTGGCGACCAGTGTATTAGGCGGCGCGATGAATATTGTGGGTTCAGGTTTCCAGGCACTCGGTAGTGGTATTTCCGCTGCAGCGCCTTCGGTTACTCAAATGGCAAAACAAAAGCTGCAGGAGAATAATATTAATTTAGATAACCTGCAGAACGAACTGGAAACGACATTACGCCAGACAGGCAAACCGGAATTACAACCCGAGAATTTGAAGCAGGACGCAAATAAAGAAGCGCAGAATGCAGAAAACCAGGCTAGCAACACCGCGAATCATCCGCAGACAGCTGATACTGATCTGACTAACTGGGTAAAAGGTGTGATGGATCGCCATTCAGATACTCTGCAGGCAGCCGACCGTGATGCGCTGAAAAATATTATTAAAGCGCGTACCGGTAAAAGCGATCAGGAAGTGGATCAGATTGTCGCTAAAACTGAGCAGAACTATCAGCAGGCCGTTCAGAAATACCAGGAACTGAAACAGCAGGCTGAACAGAAAGCGCGTGAAGCCGGTGAGAAAGCCGCGGCTGCAACCGCTAAAGCAAGCTGGTATGCACTGATTCTGCTGATCATCGAAGCCGTACTGGCCGGTGTGATGGGTATGGTCGGTCGTCGTACACAGCCTCGTCAGGTGCTGGCACACGAACGTCGTTAATCATCACTGAATAACAGGCAACAAAAAAGGCGGCTGAGAAGCCGCCTTTATTCTGTACTGAAACTTAGCGTTTTAACGCTTCGCTCAGCTCATCACGCATATTCGACAGCATTGACTTCACGACACGTGGGTTACCCGCAACCAGGTTACCTGACAGCAGATAGCCGTGGTTACCGGTGAAGTCAGTGACCAGACCGCCCGCTTCACGCACCAGCAGTTCGCCCGCCGCAAAATCCCATGGCTTAAGGCCAATCTCAAAATAGCCATCGACGCGACCGGCAGCGACATAAGCCAGATCCAGCGCAGCAGAACCGGTGCGACGGAAATCAGCACACTGGGTAAAGAGTTTGGTCATGATGTTCATGTAAGCAGGCGCGTGCTGCTTCATTTTGAACGGGAAGCCGGTTGCCAGAACGGTGCCATCCAGATCGCGTGCCGTGCTGCCACGCAGACGGTAGCCATTCAGCTGCGCGCCCTGACCACGTGAAGAGGTGAACAGTTCATTGCGCATAGGATCGTAAACAACGGCGACTTCAGTGCGGCCTTTGATGCGCACAGCGATCGAAACAGCAAAGTGAGGTAAACGTTTGATGAAGTTAGAGGTGCCATCCAGCGGATCGATAACCCATTGAACATCCTGATCTTCGCCCGCCAGCTCACCGCTTTCTTCAGTGATGATGGTGTGTTTCGGGTAAGATTTACGAATAATTTCGATAATCAGGCGTTCTGCTTCGCGGTCAACATTCGTTACGAAGTCGTTGCTGCCTTTCTGGCTGGCTTCGACGGCGTCCGGGGTTTCATAATATTTGGCAATTAAATTTCCGGCCTTGCGCGCTGCGCGCACGGCAATGTTGAGCATTGGATGCATCGGTATCTCTCGCTGGATGTTAAAGAACGGGGAAAACGGCGCGGAGTATAGCAGTGTGTTCGGTAAATGTCCTGCTTTATGTTAATATTCGACCTACTGATTTTACTGACCCGTTTCTGAGTATCCCTAATCATGTTGCAAAATATTCGTATCGTGCTGGTTGAGACGTCTCACACCGGTAACATGGGCTCCGTTGCGCGCGCCATGAAAACCATGGGCTTAACTAACCTCTATCTGGTTAATCCGCTGGTCAAGCCTGACTCACAGGCTATCTCCCTGGCCGCCGGTGCCAGTGACGTTATCGGCGAGGCTAAAATCGTCGACTCGCTGGATGAGGCGATCGCCGGATGCAGTCTGGTCGTTGGCACCAGCGCCCGTTCCCGCTCGCTGCCCTGGCCGATGCTGGATGCACGTGAATGTGGCGTGAAAAGCGTGGAAGAGGGCCAGCAGGCACCTGTTGCACTGGTGTTTGGTCGTGAACGTGTTGGCCTGACCAATGAAGAGTTGCAGAAGTGCCATTATCACGTCGCGATTCAGGCTAACCCGGAATACAGTTCGCTGAACCTGGCGATGGCGGTGCAGATTATTGCCTATGAAGTGCGCATGGCGTGGTTGCAGTCGCAGGAGCAGGCCAGCCCGGCACCGAAGTATGAAGAATCCCCTTATCCGCTGGTGGATGACCTTGAACGCTTCTATCAGCATATGGAGCAGATGATGCTGAACAGCGGTTTTATCCGTGAAGCTAATCCGGGTCAGGTGATGAGTAAACTGCGTCGTTTATACACCCGCGCACGCCCGGAACGTGATGAACTCAACATCCTGCGTGGCATGCTTTCATCGTTTGAAAAGCGTAAAAACGAGAAAAAAGAAGCAGATAATAGTTGAGTAAATTACCAGGTTAAATACCTGACTAATTTACCAGGTTAAATAGTTGACCAAATTACTCGGGAATGGCAGACTTCAGCGCATCTGTTGCTAATCCTCCGATAACCGGACGCTATTGAGGTCACACGCTATGAGACTGACATCCAAAGGACGTTATGCCGTTACTGCAATGCTGGACGTTGCCCTTCACTCCCATGAAGGTCCGGTCCCGCTGGCGGATATTTCCGAGCGTCAGGGCATCTCGCTCTCCTATCTGGAGCAGTTATTCTCCCGACTGCGTAAAAATGGTCTGGTCTCGAGCGTGCGTGGTCCGGGTGGCGGTTATCTGTTAGGTAAAGAATCCAACACCATTTCCGTCGGTGAAGTGATTACCGCCGTGGATGAGTCTGTTGATGCGACCAAATGCCAGGGTAAAGAAGGTTGTCAGGGTGGCGAGCGCTGCCTGACTCACGTACTGTGGCGCGATCTGAGTGTGCGCATCAGTGAATTCCTGAACAATATTACGCTGGCTGAGCTGGTGAATAATCAGGAGATTCTGGATGTGGCCGATCGTCAGAATGCAATTGATAATCGTCGCTTCCAGAGCCCGCGTTCTCAGGGAATTAACGTTAACCAACGCGCCTCCTGATCCCCGCTGTTGCGGCCCTAACTGCTAACGCGGTCAGGGCCGAATCTGCTATAAAGACGTATGATTTTTTATACGGAGCTGTAGCGCAATGAAATTACCGATTTACCTGGATTATGCCGCCACCACGCCGGCCGATCCGCGTGTAGCCAGCAAAATGATGCAGTTTCTGACGCTGGATGGCACGTTCGGTAATCCGGCCTCGCGATCGCACCGATTTGGCTGGCAGTCTGAAGAAGCGGTTGATGTTGCCCGTAATCAGATCGCCGAACTGGTCAACGCTGATCCCCGCGAAATCGTCTTTACCTCTGGCGCCACCGAATCCGATAACCTCGCGATCAAAGGCGCTGCCCATGCCCACCAGGCACGCGGCAAACATATCATCACCAGCCAGACCGAACATAAAGCGGTGCTCGACAGCTGCCAGCAGCTGGAGCGTGAAGGCTTTGATGTCACGTATCTGACGCCAGCAACCAATGGCATTATCTCGCCTGACCAGTTACGTGCGGCGCTGCGCGACGACACGATTCTGGTCACTCTGATGCATGTGAACAATGAAACCGGGGTGATTCAGGATATTGCCGCCTTTGGTGAAATTTGCCGTGAGCGTGAGATTCTGTTCCATGTTGATGCCACCCAGAGCGTTGGCAAATTGCCCATCGATCTCAGCCAGTTACCGGTCGATTTGATGTCGTTTTCTGCCCACAAGCTTTATGGCCCGAAAGGCATCGGCGCGCTCTATGTACGGCGTAAACCGCGCGTGCAGATCGCTGCGCAGATCCACGGCGGCGGACATGAACGCGGAATGCGCTCCGGGACCTTGCCGGTGCATCAGATTGTCGGCATGGGTGAAGCCTATCGTATTGCCGCCGAAGAGCGCGAAACTGAAATGGCGCGGATTCAGGCGCTACGCGATCGCCTGTGGCAGGGCATCAGCGCACTGCCGGACGTTACCCTTAATGGCGATCTGCAGCAGAGTGCACCGAATATTCTTAACCTCAGTTTCGCTGATGTTGAGGGTGAATCACTGATCATGGCGCTGAAAGACCTGGCGCTCTCTTCCGGTTCGGCCTGTACCTCCGCCAGCCTGGAGCCTTCCTATGTCCTGCGCGCGCTGGGCCTGAGTGAAGAACTGGCGCACAGTTCGCTTCGCTTCTCGCTGGGACGCTTCACGACGGAAGAAGAGATCGACTACGCCATTGCACTGGTGCAGAAGTCAGTGACCCGTCTGCGGGCCTTAATGAAATCCTGATACCCGGCGATAGTCCGGAAACTGCGCCAATATGGGCACTTCGCTGGCAACGCCCGGCGGAATCTGTTATCAGGTCTCTCTGTGAATTACATTTAACATCTTATTAAAGCCGTTATAACAATCAGGCTGGATGAAACAGATAACGATTACGGAGCTTTTCGATGACCACACAACCGATGAACATTACGCTTAGCAGCCAGCCCGCCGATGCGCGCTGGGGCGAAAAAGCGATTCTCAGCAGCAACGACAGCGGCATGACACTGCACCTGACCGGCGCAGATGCGCTGAATACCATTCAGCGTGCGGCCCATAAAATCGATGGCCAGGGCATCCGCCATGTGGCGCTGACCGGCGAAGGCTGGCACCTTGAGCAGTGCTGGGCATTCTGGCAGGGCTTCCGTGGCCCGAAAGGCCAGCGTCAGGTTGACTGGCCTGAACTGGGCGAACATGAGCAGGCGGAGTTTGATCGCCGTCTGAAAATCATCGACTGGGTGCGCAACGTCATTAACCTGCCCGCAGAAGATCTGGGGCCGGAGCAGCTGGCGCACAATGCCGTCGATCTGATCAGTGAAGTGGGCGGTGACGCCGTCAGCTATCGTATTACCAAAGGCGATGAACTGCGGGTGCAGGGTTATATGGGCCTGCATACTGTGGGACGCGGTTCAAATCGTCCGCCGGTCTATCTGGCGCTCGACTACAACCCGACCGGCGACGAGAATGCGCCGGTTTACGCCTGCCTGGTCGGTAAAGGCATTACCTTTGATACCGGCGGCTACAGCCTGAAGCAGAGCAGCTTTATGGACTCGATGAAGTCTGACATGGGCGGCGCGGCGACGGTGACTGGCGCGCTGGCGATGGCGATTTCGCGCGGTCTTAACAAGCGCGTCAAACTCTACCTCTGCTGCGCCGATAATATGGTCAGCAGCAACGCCTTCAAGCTGGGCGACATTATTCGCTATCGCAACGGCAAATCGGTGGAAGTGATGAACACCGACGCGGAAGGCCGCCTGGTGCTGGCCGACGGTTTGATCGACGCCAGCGAGCAGAACCCGACGATGATCATTGACGCCGCAACGCTGACCGGCGCGGCTAAAACGGCGCTGGGCAACGATTACCATGCGCTGTTCACCTTTGATGAGGTGATGGCGCAGTCGCTGATGGGCAGCGCAGTGAGTGAGAACGAACCTTTCTGGCGTCTGCCGCTGGCCGAATTCCATCGCAGCCATCTGCCGTCTAACTTTGCCGATCTTAATAACATTGCCAGTCCGTCTCATGCGGCCGGTGCCAGCAGCGCGGCAGCGTTCCTGTCACACTTCGTCAGCAACTATCAGCAGGGCTGGCTGCACATCGACTGCTCTGCGACCTATCGCAAAGGCGCCGTTGATCAGTGGGCGGCAGGTGCAACAGGTCTGGGCGTGCGTACCCTCGCCAATCTGTTACTGAAATAAGCCGATCTCAGCGGTGGCTGATGCTGCCGCTGTTCAGAGGGAAACGTTCAGAGGGAAACTATGAACCGTCTTGAAGAGGTGCTGAAGCTGGCGGCGACTGAGCCTGCCCATCGGCCCGAGTTTTTCCAGTTGCTGCTGGAATCTGACGTCTTTGTTCCGGGCGAAAGTACCACGCAACAGTTTGATGCCAGCACGCCCGTTGATCTCCAGCACTGGGAAAAAGAGGATGGCAGCAGCATTATTCCTTTTTTCACGTCAGAAGAGGCGATGAGTGAAGCGGTAAACGGTGAGCAGTCATGGCTGCGTCTGCCGGTACGGACGTTGTTTGAGATGACGCGTGGCGAGACGCTGTTTCTCAATCCTAAACTGCCTTCCGGCAAAGAGTTCACTGCAGCGGAGATCACGCATCTGCTGGCGGAAGAGGGCAGTGCGCTAAGTCAGCAGACTGTGCTGGAAGGCGGGCAGTCACTGCTGCTCTCTGAGGTGGCTGAACCGCCTGCACAGATGATCGACTCGCTGACTCAGTTGTTCACGAAGCATAAGCAGGTGCGTCGGGCATTTATTGCCAGTATTCGTGAACGGGCAGACGAAGCACCTAATTTACTGATTGGCATTGAAGCGGACAGCAACATTGAAGCGATCATCCAGGCGGCGGGCAGTGTGGCAACGGATACGCTGCCAGACGATGCGCCAGTGGATATCTGTGAAGTGATGCCGAACGATCGCGGCATCAGCCACTTCTTTACCGCGCACATCACACCCTTCTATGAACGTCGCTGGGGCAGTTTCCTGCGTGACTTCAAGGGCAGTGAGCGGATTATCTGACGCACTCAATACAAACAGGCGGCTCATGAGCCGCCTGTTTTTTATTTCGCAATAGGCAGGTCGTCCCGGCTGCCCCATTCGCCCCAGGATCCGTCATACAGCGTGGCATCCCGTGCGCCCAGCGCGGTCAGCGCCAGAATCAACACCACCGCCGTTACGCCTGAGCCGCAGCTGGCGACCACTGGCTGGGAAATATCGACACCTGCGTCAGCAAAAATTCTGCGCAGTTCCGCTTCCGGCTTGAGTGTTCCCTGCTCAACCAGCATATTCCACGGCACGTTCAGGCTGTTGGGAATATGGCCGCGATGCAGGCCGGGACGCGGTTCGTCCACTTCAGCGTTAAAACGATTGGCAGCACGGGCATCAACAATCTGCGCGCCGCCTTCATGGCTGATCAGCAGCACATCCGTCAGGCGTTTCACCCGGCTTTCATCCGCGTGGGCTTCAAACTCACCTTCCGGCAGATTCACTTCGCCGCTTGCCAGCGCAAAACCGGCCGCTTTCCAGCCCTGCAATCCCCCGGCCAGAATCGACACCTGAGCCACACCAAAGGTCTTCAGCATCCACCAGGCGCGGGGTGCGGAAAAGAGATTGCCTTCGTCATAAACGACCAGATGTTTATCACTGCTGATGCCCAGCTCGCGCATCGCGACGGCAAAGGTCTCGGCACGCGGCAGCATATGCGGATAAGGGCTGGTGTGATCGGAAAGGGCTTCAATATCAAAGTAAGGGGCGTCAGGTAAATGACCCGCCAGATACTCAGCCTGGATATCGCGAACCGCTTCCATTCCGGGTGGCAACAAACGTGCATCCAGTACCTGAAGGCGTTCATCGTTGTAGTGCTCTTGTAACCAGTCGGCGGACACAAACAGTGGCGTCGTCATAACAACCTCATCTCAGCAATCTGTCATACCAGTGTCAGGGAATGTGCGCACCATCTCAAGAGAAGCGTTGATTAAATGCGAGCATTGATATGAAATTGCGCGGCGTAATCAAACGACACTCCCTGCGTCCCGGTGAAGGAACTACCATGAAGAAACGCAACACCCGGCTGCTGCTCAGCATGCTGATCGGTGGCTCGCTGCTGTCAGCAACTCTATTACCTGTTTTGCCTCTTCAGGCGGCAGAGGCACCCTCAACGGCTCAGGTCAGCAAACCGCTGACCATTATCGATCTCTCAGAGCTGCAGATCGACGGTGCCGCTGCGCTGGTCTTAACCTTCAGTCAGCCGCTGGATGATAAACAGGATATCGCGCAAAAAGTCAGGCTGACTGACGATAAACAGGGCCGGGTGGATGGCGGCTGGGAGCTTTCCGCTAACCGCAAAACGTTGCGCTTCCGTCATCCTGAACCCTCACGTCACTTCACCGTCACGGTGGATGCAGGATTGCGCGCGGCCAGCGGTGAAACGCTTGCCGCCGATTACAGCCAGAAAATCGCCACCAGTGATATCCAGCCGATGGTGGGGTTTGCCAGTCGCGGTTCATTGCTGCCGCTGCGTATCACGCAGGGACTGCCGGTGCTGGCGCTAAATGTGAACCAGGTCGATGTCGATTTCTTCCGCATTAAGAATGCCGGCCTGGCAGAATTCCTCTCGCAGTGGAATTACGGCAATAACCTCTCCAGCTGGCAGTCACAGGATCTGCTGAAAAGCAGCCAGCTGGTCTACTCCGGTCGCTTCGAGCTTAATCCGGCGCGCAACACCCGTGAAAAATTGCAGTTGCCGATGAGTGACATTACCGCGCTTCAGCAGCCGGGCGTCTATCTGGCGGTGATGAAGCAGGCCGGAACGTATCGCTACAGCCAGCCCGCTACACTTTTCACCCTGAGCGACATTGGCCTCTCACTGCATCGCTTCCCGACTCAATTTGAACTGTTTGCCCAGAGCCTGGCAAACGGCCAGCCACTTTCCGGCGTCAGCGTCAGGTTGCTGGATGCCAAAGGGCAGGTGCTGCAAAGCGGCACCAGTGACAACACCGGCCATCTGCGCCTCAGGGCGGATGAAAAAGGCAGGATCCTGCTGGCCGTGCAGGGTGAACAGACCTCAATGATTGACCTGTCGCGTCCGGCGCTGGATCTCGCGGAGTTTCCGGTTGCCGGACCGCAGGGTTATGACAAACAGCTGTTTGTCTTTGGGCCGCGCGATATCTATCGCCCAGGCGAAATCGTCATCGTCAATGCGCTGCTGCGTGATGCCGACGGACATCCGTTGCCCGTTCAGCCGATAAAAGCAGAACTGGTGCAGCCCGATGGCCAGGTGATGCGAACCTTTGTCTGGCAGCCTGAGGCGGGCCTCTACCAGCAGCGCCTGACACTGCCCGAATCTGCCATGACCGGCAACTGGATACTGCGACTCAATACCGGCGATAACCTCAAGCGTGAATGGACGTTCCACGTCGAGGATTTTCTGCCGGAGCGTATGGCGTTAACCCTGAAAAATGACCCTCAGCCGCAGCCTGCTGATGCCCCCGTTGAGTTTGGTATTGAGGGGCGTTATCTCTATGGCGCACCGGCGGCGGGTAACACGTTACAGGGACAACTCTATCTGCGACCGGCACGCGAAGCGGTGGCTGCACTGCCGGGCTACCAGTTTGGTGACATTACCGAAGAGGGGCTAAAGCGCACGCTGGATGAGGTCGATCTCAAACTCGACGCCAGCGGTAAAGCGCAGCTTTCGGTAGAGAGTCAGTGGGATCAGCTGCACTCTCCGCTCAACCTGATCCTGCAGGCCAGCCTGCTGGAGACCGGTGGACGTCCGGTCACCCGACGCGCTACCCAGGCCATCTGGCCTGCAGAAGCTCTGCCGGGTATCCGGCCGCTGTTCGGTAACAAGGCCGTTTATGACTACCGCAGTGACAGCTATCACGATGAGCCTACCGTGCCAGAAGAGAGCCTGGCCGAATTCGATATTGTCTATGCCAACAGTCAGGGCAAGAAACTGGCGGCAGACAAGCTGGATGTGCGCCTGATTCGTGAGCGCCGTGACTACTACTGGAGCTTCTCGGACAGCGAAGGCTGGCAGTCGCAGTATGGCGACAAAGACCTGCAGGAAGATGAACGCGCTATCTCTGTTCCGGCTGACGGCAGCACCAAAGTCAGCTTCCCGGTTGAGTGGGGCCACTACCGGCTGGAAGTGCAGGCGGGCGAGAAGATCGTCAGCAGCGTGCGGTTCCAGGCCGGTTATGACTGGCAGGACAACACCAACGGCACGGGTGCACTGCGTCCGGATCAGGTCAGACTGAAGCTGGACAAAGCGGCTTACCAGCCGGGCGACACCGTGCATCTGCAGGTTGACTCCCCGGCAGCCGGTAAAGGTTACCTGATGGTGGAGTCGAGCAGCGGCACGCTCTGGTGGCAACCGCTGACTGTACCTGAGGGCGGCACAACAGTGGATGTCCCTGTTGCTGAGAGCTGGCGGCGTCACGATCTCTACTTCAGCGCTATCGTGGTGCGTGACGGTGATAAGGTCAGTGGCGCAACGCCAAAACGCGCGGTGGGGCTATTACACCTGCCGATGGCGACAGAGGCGCGCCGCTTAAACCTGACGCTGGATGCACCCGATAAAATTCGTCCTGAGCAACGCCTGACGGTCAGGGTTCACGCCGGTCGTGACGGCGGTCCGCTGCCTGAAAAAGTGAATGTACTGTTGTCAGCCGTGGACAGTGGCGTGCTGAGCGTCACAGATTTTAAAACGCCCGATCCGTGGCAGGCTTTCTTTGGCCGTAAACGCTACAACGTCGATCAGTACGATGTCTTTGGTCAGCTGATCGAAGGCGGTGGCCGACTGGCGGCGCTGCGTTTTGGTGGTGATGGTGAAGATGAATCGATGACGCGCGGCGGTAAAAAGCCGGTAACGCATGTGAATATCGTGGCGCAACAGTTGCAAGCGGTAACGCTGGATAAAGAGGGCAACGGGACGATTACGCTACCGATCCCGGCGTTTAACGGCGAACTGCGGCTGATGACCCAGGCCTGGAGCGACGATAGCTTCGGCGCGGCAGAGCGCAAACTGGTGGTTGCGGCGCCGCTGATCAGCGAACTGGCCACGCCGCGCTTCCTTGCCAGCGGCGACTCGGCATCACTGGCGCTCGATCTCACGAACCTGACCGATCTGCCGCAAACTCTGAAAGTGGATGTGGCCAGCAGTGGCTTAGTCGATCTGGCCGGTGCGGCCAGCCAGAGCGTGACGCTGGCCAAAGGCGCTCGTACCACACTGCAGATTCCGGTCACGGCGAAAACCGGCTTTGGTGATGGCGAGATTGCCGTACAGATTTCCGGTCTGAACCTGCCGGGTGAACAGGTTAAGGCCAGCAAACAGCAGTGGAAAATCGGCGTCCGGCCGCCTTATCCTGCCCTGACGCTGAACTTTGATGCCGTTATCAATCCCGATCAGCCCTGGCAGATCGCGGCAGCGGCGCTGACTGGCCTGGATGCACAGACCCTGAGTGGACAACTCACGCTGAGCAATCGTCCGCCGCTGAATATCGCCAGCTATATCAGTGCGCTCTATGCCTATCCCTACGGCTGTCTGGAACAGACTACCAGCGGGCTCTGGCCTTCGCTTTACACCAGCCATGCTGAGCTAACTGCTATGGGCATTAAAACCAGCAGCGATGAAGCGCGACGGGCCGCCGTCGACACCGGCATTGCTCGTCTGGCGGGCATGCAGCGGGCTAACGGCAGTTTCGGGCTGTGGGATAAACAGAGTGAAGAGGAGTTCTGGCTGACGCCTTATGTAACGGACTTCCTGCTGCGCGCCAGTGAGGCGGGCTATGCGCTGCCAGATAATGTGGTTGATCGCGCTAACGCACGGCTGCTGCGCTACTTGCAGGATCCCGCGCAGATCAGCGGCGGCAGCAGTGACGACAACGCCGCGCTGCAGTTCAGCGTGCAGGCTTACGCCGGATTGGTGCTGGCGCGTCAGCAGCGCGCGCCACTGGGTGCGCTGCGTGCATTGTATGAAAAGCGTGAGAAAGCCCGCTCCGGCCTGGCGCTGATGCAGCTGGGTGTCGCGCTGAAGCTGATGGGTGACGGGCAGCGCGCATCGCTTGCGATCATGCAGGGTGCCACGCTGACCCGCTCGGACAAAGCGTGGTACGGCGACTATGGCAGCACGGTGCGCGATGAGGGGATGATGATTGCCCTGTTAGCAGAGAATAAGCTGCAGCCTGATTTGCAGAATAGTCTGCTGCTGTCGCTCTCCAAAGAGGTCAGGGGAAAACGCTGGTTCTCGACCCAGGAAAATAACGCGCTTTATCTGGCTGCGCATACGTTACAGCAGGCGCAGGGCGGGAGCTGGCAGGCGCAGCTGTCCGGTAACCCAGCTCCGTTACAGGGCGATGCACCGCTGAATAAAGGGCTGGGCGCTGAGCAACTGCTGCAGGGGCTAACCATCAGTAATCCGGGCAGTGCGCCGCTGTATGGTCGTCTGGACGTCACCGGTTATCCGCTGGCTGCGCCTCAGCCGGAGAGTAATGTGCTCGGGATAAAACGTGAATATTTCACCCTGGATGGCAAAGCTGCCGATCTCAGTAATCTGCGCAGCGGTGAATTGCTGGTGGTTCGTCTGACGGTCTCCTCGAAACGCAGCATCAGCGATGCGCTGGTGGTGGATCTGCTGCCTGCTGGTCTGGAGCTGGAAAACCAGAATCTGGCGGATAGCAGCGCCAGCCTCGGTGACAGTGCGGATGCGCTGAAGGAGAGCATGGGTGACATGCAGCAGGCTGATATCAAACACATCGAGTTCCGAGACGATCGATTCGTCGCGGCCCTGGCGGTGGATACCTATCGTCCCGCCACACTGGTCTATCTGGCCCGGGCGGTCACGCCGGGTCGCTATCTGATGCCACCGCCGCAGGTGGAGTCGATGTATGTGCCGGAGTGGCGCGCCACCGGCAGTACACCGCCGCAGCTGCATATCCAGTAAGTGATGCAGGGCGTGATTAACATCAGCGCCATTAAAAAGCGGTGGCTCGCGCTGCCGCTTTTTTTTCTGGCGTTATGGCTGGCGACATGGGGACTGGATCGGCTGTTCCCGCTGCCGCTTAAAGAGGTGCAGCCTGCGCGGGTGATTGTGGCCAGCGACGGCACGCCGCTGTGGCGCTTTGCGGACAGCAAGGGCATCTGGCGCTATCCCGTCACACCAGAAGAGGTCGCTCCGGCTTATCTGCAGGCGCTGCTCACCTACGAAGATCGCTGGTTCTGGTATCACCCCGGCATCAATCCCCTGGCGCTGGTGCGTGCGGCCTGGCAGGATTTGCGCCATCAAAGCGTTATTTCCGGTGGCAGCACGCTGACCATGCAGGTAGCACGCCTTATCGACCCGCAACCCCGTACGCTGCGGGGCAAGCTAATCCAGGCGTGGCGGGCGCTGCAGCTTGAATGGCACCTTTCCAAACGTGACATCCTGACGCTCTACCTTAACCGTGCGCCTTTTGGCGGCACGCTGGAAGGGGTGGGCGCGGCAAGCTGGAGCTGGCTGGGGAAATCCCCGTCACAGCTGACACCGGGCGAGGCGGCGCTGCTGGCAGTTTTGCCGCAGGCACCCAGCCGACTTCGACCCGATCGCTGGCCAGAGCGGGCAGAAGCGGCACGCAATAAAGTGCTGGATCGGCTGGCGGAATACCGCATCTGGTCCGCTGAGCAGGTGGCGGAAATCCGGCAGGAGCCGGTCTGGCTGCCGCCACGGCAGATGCCGCAGATGGCGCCGCTGCTGGCCCGGCGATTACTGTCGATCAGTTCCAGCGACAAGATTGTCTCCACGCTCGATCCTTCACTGCAGCGCGAACTGGAAAGCCTGGCGCTGAACGTTAAAAACCAGCTTCCGCCGCGCACCTCACTGGCGATGCTGGTGGTCGATCACACCACCATGGCGGTTCGGGGCTATGTCGGTTCGGCTGACTTTACCGATGACAGTCGGTTCGGGCATGTGGACATGATCGCCAGCGTGCGTTCGCCTGGCTCGGTGTTAAAACCCTTTATTTACGGCATGGCGCTGGATGAGGGGCTGATTCATGCCGAATCGCTGCTGCAGGATGTGCCGCGTCGCTTTGGTGATTACCGGCCAGGCAATTTCGACACCGGTTTTCACGGGCCGGTCAGCGCCAGCGATGCGCTGGTACGCTCCCTGAATCTGCCGGCTGTACAGGTGCTGGAGGCGCTGGGGCCGAAAAACGTTGCGGCGCGTCTGCGCAATGTGGGTCTGAATTTACGTTTCCCGCCAGGCGCGGAACCCAATCTTTCGTTGATTCTTGGCGGCACCGGCGCCCGTATGGATGAAATTGTGGCGGCTTATAGCGCCTTTGCCCGTCACGGCAATGCCGCTGCACTGCGCTGGACGCCCGATCAACCCTTGCAGCAGCGACCGCTGCTTTCACCCGCATCGGCTTGGATCATCCGGCGCATCCTGGCGGGTGAAGCGCAACCGGCCGGTAATGGCAGCGTACCTGATGTGGTGCCGCTGGCCTGGAAAACCGGCACCAGTTACGGCTATCGCGACGCCTGGTCGGTGGGCATCAATCCCCGTTATCTGATTGGCGTCTGGGTCGGGCGGCCGGATGCGACTCCGGTTGCCGGGCAGTTTGGTTTCGCCTCTGCCGTGCCAGTCATGAATCAGATTAACAGCGTGCTGATGAGCCGCCTCGGCAGGCGTGACGTGCAGGTCGACCCACGTCCGGCCTCGGTAACGGTCGCGACCATATGCTGGCCTGGTGGTCAGCCGTTGCCTGCCGGAGATGTAAACTGCCGCCAGCGTCGGCAAAGCTGGGTCGCTTCTGATACGTTGCCGCCAACACTGCTGGCGCCCGGTCAGGAGAGCCTCAGCGGATTACGCGCCGGCTACTGGCAAAATGTGCAGGGACTGCGCGTCGCAGCAGATTGCCCCGGCGCTACCCGCCACGAACGGCTGGTCTGGCCGCTGCCGCTGGAGGCCTGGCTGCCGCCTCAGGAGCGGCGGGCGCAGCGCTTACCGCCTGTCGATACCCATTGTCCGCCATTACAACAGGGCAGTAGCGCACCACTGATTGTCACCGGCGTTGTTGAGCGGCAAATCGTTAAACCGCTGCCGGGTAATAGCACGCTGACGATCTCGGTCGCGGTGCAGGGAGGGCAGGGCACGCAACGCTGGTGGTTCCTGAATGGTGAGCCATTGATGACGCAAAACGCGGCGAACAGCCTGTCGCTGCATCTTGATCATCCCGGCGAGTATCAGCTGGTGGTAATGGATGAAGAGGGACAACTTGTCTCGGTCACCTTCACTCGGGGCTGACGATTTTTTGCGCTAAATCATAACTATGGCGCGCCTGCCTCGACTCAGATCAAGAATTTTCAACAAATTGGGGATCTCTGATAGGCAATGCCGCACTCAGCCCCTATAATCGGCGCCGTTTCTTAACCGGGGCGGACGCCACCGGTTTCTTCAGAACGTCAAGACAGAGGTCATCATGGCAATCGAACGTACTTTTTCTATCATCAAGCCAAACGCCGTCGCTAAAAATGTGATTGGTGCTATCTATAACCGTTTTGAAAGCGCTGGCTTCAAAATCGTTGGCGCAAAAATGCTGCAGCTGAGCAAAGAGCAGGCTGAAGGCTTTTACGCTGAGCACCAGGGCAAGCCATTCTTCGATGGTCTGGTTGAATTCATGACCTCTGGCCCGGTTGTTGTATCCGTGCTGGAAGGTGAAAATGCGGTTCAGCGTCACCGTGACCTGATGGGTGCAACTAACCCGGCAAACGCACTGGCTGGCACACTGCGTGCTGACTACGCTGACAGCTTCACCGAAAACGCGACCCACGGTTCAGATTCTGCTGAATCCGCTGCCCGCGAAATCGCTTATTTCTTCGGCGAAAACGAAATCTGCCCACGTACCCGTTAATCGCCCGGCGATAAACGTTACAGCGGCTTTACAAAAATCTGCGTAGGGGAGGTCACTCCCGCCTGTTATCAGGCCGCAGATGTTGTACAATATTGCGCCTTCATTGACATCGCTTAATGAAGGCGCAATTTTTTCACCTATCCCTGAACAGCGCCATAACGTGTAACAACGAGGCCAGAGAATATTATGTCCGAACAGATTGAGACGTCCGCGTCCGCTTCCCCCATTGTCGTTTCTCCCAAAAGCCAGAAAATAAACCTGCTGGATCTCAACCGTCAGCAGATGCGGGAATTTTTCCTGTCGCTGGGCGAGAAGCCTTTCCGCGCCGATCAGGTCATGAAGTGGATTTATCACTACTGCTGCGATGACTTCGAGCAGATGACCGACATCAACAAAAAGCTGCGTAACCGGCTGATGGAGCTGACGGAAATCCGCGCGCCAGAAGTGGCGGAAGAGATGCGCTCCACCGACGGCACCATTAAATGGGCCATTCGCGTGGGCGACCAGCTGGTGGAAACGGTCTACATCCCGGAAGGCGATCGCGCCACGCTGTGTGTCTCTTCACAGGTGGGGTGTGCGCTGGAGTGTAAATTCTGTTCGACCGCACAGCAGGGTTTTAACCGTAACCTGCGGGTGTCAGAAATTATTGGTCAGGTGTGGCGTGCGGCGAAAATTGTCGGCGCAGCCAAAATCACCGGCCAGCGTCCTATCACCAACGTGGTGATGATGGGCATGGGCGAGCCACTGCTCAACCTCAATAACGTGGTTCCGGCGATGGAGATCATGCTGGATGACTTCGGTTTTGGTCTGTCGAAGCGTCGCGTAACCCTCTCAACGTCAGGCGTCGTGCCTGCGCTGGATAAACTGGGTGATATGATCGACGTGGCGCTGGCGATCTCGCTGCATGCAGCAAACGACAAGCTGCGTGATGACATCGTGCCGATCAACAAAAAGTACAATATCGAAACCTTCCTGGCCGCGGTGAAGCGTTACATCGCGAAATCCAACGCCAACCAGGGACGCGTGACCATTGAGTACGTCCTGCTGGATCACGTCAATGACAGCACTGATGATGCGCATGAACTTGCCGCATTGCTGAAAGAAACACCGTGTAAAATCAACCTGATTCCGTGGAACCCCTTCCCGGGCGCGCCGTATGGCCGTAGCTCTAACAGCCGTATCGATCGTTTCTCCAAAGTTTTGATGGACTATGGTTTTACCACCATCGTGCGTAAAACCCGTGGCGACGACATTGATGCCGCCTGCGGTCAGTTAGCCGGCGAAGTCATTGACCGTACCAAGCGGACGATGCGCATCAAAATGGCGGGTGAAGCCATATCTGTGAAGCCTCTCTAGAAGGTTGAAATCGCGCGTTTCCTGACGTGATGACCCGTGGCAGGCTGCAGCCTGTCAACGTCAAACGGAGGGAAACGATTATGCGTAATGGATTACCTGCAGTGTTGCTGGCGCTGTTTGTTGTAAGCGGGTGTGTCAGTCAGCCGCGTGAACCTGGCGCAGAAGAGGTGCGTCTGCAGTTAGGGATGCACTATCTGGCCAGTGGCGACGCTGCTGCGGCTGAGCGAAACTTTCTACGGGCACAGGCCGCTGCGCCACATGATTACCGGGTCTCGCTTGCGCTGGCACGGCTGGCACTGAAGCAGGGTAATCAGACAGCGGCGCAGGCACGGTTTATACTGGCACAGCAGCAGGCGCCGGAGAATGGTTTTGTTGCTAACAATTACGGTGCGTTTCTCTGCGCTTTAAGGCAGTATGACGAAGCGCATCAACAGTTTAGTCGGGCAAGCGCAGCACAGCAGTTTGATGCTCGCAATGACGCGCTTGAACTGGCAGGCTTTTGTTATCTGCAGGCTGGCGATGTTGCTGCTGCCCGAAGGGCGTTACGTCAGGCCATTGATGCTGACAGGCGTAAAGCTGACTCGCTGCTGTCGGAAGCTGAAAAGCAGCTGGCAGATAACCATCTGTCGAAGGCCCAGGTTTTGCTTGGTGTTTACCAGCAACAGCTGCCTGAAACAGCACGAAGTCTGGCGTTACACTTACGTTTCGCCGCGCTACAGGGAAATGCCGCTGACGTTTCACGTTATGGCGACCGGTTAGCGCGACGTTTTCCGCAATCGATACAGTACCAGCGTTATTTAGCTAATGAATACTGAAGCCACTCAAGAAAACTCTGCATTACAATCAACAGGTGAACGCCTGCGTCTGGCCCGTGAGCAGATGGGGCTGACGCAGCAGAACGTCGCTGAACGCCTGTGCCTGAAACTTTCTACCGTGCGTGACATCGAGGAGGACAAATCACCTGCTGATTTAGCTTCCACGTTCCTGCGCGGCTACATTCGCTCTTACGCGCGTCTGGTGCATATTCCTGAAGAGGAACTGCTGCCGATGATGGCGAAGCAGACACCGATTCGGTCTTCAAAGATTGAGCCGATGCAAAGTTTTTCACTGGGCAAACGCCGCAAGAAACGCGACGGCTGGTTAATGATTTTTACCTGGCTGGTGGTGTTTGTGGTCGTGGGGCTGACGGGCGCCTGGTGGTGGCAGAACCATAAAGCGTCCCAGGACGATCTGGTGCCGATGACCGACCAGAGCAGTAGCAGCGGTGATAATGGTCAGTCGATTCCGCTGGGTGAAAGCAGTGGTGATAGCGCGGCACCTGCCGCAACTGACGAGAGCAACACCACCACGACCAGTAACAGCGGCGCAGCCAGTGCGCCGGCGAGTGCGGCTCCGGCCGCCACCGCCAGCAATAGCGCGACCACCACTCAGCCGGATAACACCAGCAATGCTGTGGTGTCGCCGAGCCAGGCGCCAGTGGACAACTCAGCGGCTGCACCAGCAGCCACGACGCCGACAACCAGCGCGGCACCTCCGATGCCCGTCGGTGCAGCTGCGGTCAATGAGCCGGCAGCTGACCCTAATGCGGTGGTCATGAACTTCAACGCCGACTGCTGGCTGGAAGTCAGTGACGCGACCGGCAAAAAACTGTTCAGCGGCATTCAGCGTAGTGGTGGTAAACTCAGCCTCGCAGGAACGCCTCCGTATCGTCTGAAAATTGGCGCGCCTCGTGCGGTTCAGGTGCAATATCAGAATCAGCCCGTTGATTTAAGTCGTTTTATCCGTAATAACCAGGTTGCTCGCCTGACGTTGGGTGCGCAATAACAGCGTATCGCGTACCGGGCAATTGTGGAGAAGAAATATGCATAACGAAGCACCCATTATCCGCCGTAAATCCAAACGCATTTACGTCGGCAAGGTGCCGGTCGGTGACGGCGCGCCAATCGCTGTTCAGTCGATGACCAACACCCGCACCACTGACGTGGAAGCGACGGTAAATCAGATCAAAGCCCTTGAGCGAGTCGGTGTCGACATCGTTCGTATCTCGGTGCCTACCATGGATGCCGCAGAAGCATTCAGACTGATCAAACAGCAGGTGAATGTACCGCTGGTTGCAGATATTCATTTTGACTACCGCATCGCCCTGAAAGTCGCCGAGTATGGCGTCGACTGCCTGCGCATCAATCCCGGTAATATCGGGAACAACGAGCGCATCCGTATGGTGGTTGACTGCGCACGCGACAACAATATTCCGATTCGAATTGGCGTGAACGCCGGTTCACTGGAAAAAGATCTGCAGGAAAAGTATGGCGAGCCGACGCCGCAGGCGTTGCTGGAATCAGCCATGCGTCATGTCGATCATCTTGACCGTCTTAACTTCGATCAATTCAAAGTCAGCGTAAAAGCCTCTGACGTCTTCCTTGCCGTTGAATCTTATCGCCTGCTGGCGAAACAGATCGAACAGCCTCTGCATCTCGGCATCACCGAAGCGGGTGGCGCACGCGCAGGCGCAGTAAAATCTGCGATTGGACTTGGCCTGTTACTGTCAGAAGGGATCGGCGATACGCTGCGTATCTCGCTGGCGGCCGACCCGGTTGAAGAAGTCAAAGTCGGTTTCGATATCCTGAAGTCACTGCGCATTCGCTCTCGCGGGATCAACTTCATCGCCTGTCCAACCTGTTCACGTCAGGAGTTTGACGTTATCGGCACGGTCAACGCGCTGGAGCAGCGTCTGGAAGATCTGATCACCCCGATGGATGTCTCCATTATCGGCTGTGTCGTCAACGGACCGGGTGAAGCGACCCTCTCTACGCTGGGCGTGACCGGCGGCAGCAAGAAGAGTGGTTTCTACGAAGATGGCGTGCGTCAGCGCGATCGTCTCGACAACAATGACATGATCGATCAGCTGGAAGCGCGCATTCGCGCCAAAGCGTCGATGCTGGATGCCAGCCGCCGTATTGATGTGCAGCATCTGGAAAAATAATGGCGCGCGCGGTCTGCGTGCGTGACTTTTTTGACTGAACCTGTGCGGTTTCATCCTCATAAGGTATGATGCCGGACAGGTTTTTTTGCATTAAGAGATTCTAACGTGGCGAAGAATATTCAGGCGATTCGCGGGATGAACGACTACCTGCCTGCGGATACTGCCCTCTGGCAACGGATTGAAGGCGTTCTCAAGCAGACGCTGGCGAGCTACGGTTACAGCGAAATTCGCTTACCGCTGGTAGAGCAAACCCCACTGTTTAAGCGCGCCATCGGTGAAGTCACCGACGTGGTTGAAAAAGAGATGTATACCTTTGACGATCGCAACGGCGAAAGCCTGACGCTGCGTCCGGAAGGCACAGCAGGCTGTGTGCGAGCCGGTATCGAACACGGTTTACTCTACAACCAGGAACAGCGTCTGTGGTACATGGGTCCCATGTTCCGCTATGAGCGTCCGCAGAAAGGCCGCTATCGTCAGTTCTATCAGATTGGCGTGGAAGTTTTTGGTCTGCAGGGACCAGACATCGATGCTGAACTGATCATGCTGAATGCCCGCTGGTGGAAAGCCCTGGGTATCTCTGAGCACGTTCGCCTTGAACTTAACTCTATCGGTTCGCTGGAAGCGCGTGCTCACTACCGTGATGCGCTCGTCGCCTTCCTTGAACAGCACAAAGAGGTGCTGGACGAGGATTGCAAACGCCGCATGTACAGCAATCCGATGCGTGTTCTCGACAGTAAAAATTCCGACGTTCAGCAACTGCTGAATGATGCGCCACAGCTTGGCGACTACCTGGATGATGAATCACGTGAACATTTCAGCGGCCTGTGTGCCTTGCTGGATGATGCCGGAATCAGCTACACCGTCAATCAGCGTCTGGTGCGCGGTCTGGATTACTACAACCGCACCGTGATTGAGTGGGTGACGGATAGCCTGGGTTCACAGGGCACGGTATGCGGCGGCGGTCGCTATGATGGCCTGGTTGAGCAGCTCGGTGGCCGCGCGACACCTGCCGTTGGCTTTGCTATGGGTATGGAGCGTCTGGTATTGCTGGTTCAGGCAGTTAATCCTGAATTTGAACCGACGAGCAATGTGGATGTCTATGTTATCGCTTCAGGTCAGGGCGTGCAGTCTGCTGCGATGCAGCTGGCTGAGAAATTGCGTGATGAAGCGCCTGAACTGAGGCTGATGACCAACTTTGGCGGCGGCAACTTCAAGAAGCAATTTGCCCGTGCTGACAAGTGGGGCGCGCGCGTTGCCCTGGTGTTAGGCGAGGATGAAGTTAAAGCCGGTCAGGTCGTGATTAAAGATCTGCGCCGTGGCGAGCAGCAAACGCTGGATCAGGCAGAGGCTGCTGCTGTATTGCGTACGCTGCTACAGTAAGCGTGACACAGCACCAACCATAGAAAGGAGAAGGATTGCGTGGAAGTGTATAGCAATGAAAACGAGCAGACCGACGCGCTGCGCAACTTTTTTGCCAATAATGGCAAAGCGTTAGCCATTGGCGTAGTGATCGGCATTGCTGCGCTGGGTGGCTGGCGTTACTGGAGCAGTCATCAGGATGATACGGCGAAATCGGTATCCGCACAGTATCAGCAGCTGACCAGCGCCATGCAGGCAGGCAAGCCGGAAACGCTGGAAGCGGTAAACCGTTTTGCCAGTGAAAACAGCAACACTTACGGTGCTCTGGCCGCGATGGATCTGGCGAAGCAGTACGTTGACGCCGGTCAGCTTGATAAAGCGGCATCACTGCTGCAAAACGGTCTGAAAGATACCAAAGATGCCAATCTGCAGGCGGTGATTAACCTGCGCCTGGCACGCATTCAACTGCAACAGAATCAAGCGGATGCGGCGCTTAAAACCCTTGACGGTGTGAAGGGTGATGGCTGGACAGCCATTGTGGCCGATATTCGCGGCGAAGCGCTGCTGACCAAAGGCGACAAGCAGGGCGCGCGCGATGCCTGGAGTAAAGGGGTTGAATCTGACGCCTCTCCGGCATTGAAGCAAATGATGCAGATGAAGATGAATAACTTAAGCTAAGCCAGTCAAGAGAGAGCGCATGGAATTACGTAAATACCTGCTGCCGGGACTGATTTCAGTCACTTTGCTCAGCGGTTGTTCGCTGTTTAGCGGCGAAGAAGATGTAGTAAAAATGGCCCCGTTGCCGAAGGTCGAAAACCAGTTCACGCCACAGAAAGTGTGGAGCACCTCGGTCGGTGACGGTGTGGGTGATTTCTACTCAAATCTGCATCCTGCCTGGCAGGATAATACGGTTTACGCTGCCGACCGCTTTGGTATCGTCAAAGCACTGGATGCCGCAGACGGTAAAGAAAAGTGGAAAGTCGATCTCTCTGAGAAAACCGGCTTCTTCTCGAAAAATATTTCAGCCCTGCTATCAGGTGGCCTGACGGCCGATGGCGACCGCATTTATGTTGGCAGCGAACGCGGCCAGGTTTTTGCCCTGAACAGCAGCGATGGTAGCGTGGCCTGGCAGACGAAAGTCGCCGGTGAAGCGCTGTCACGTCCGGTGGTCAGCGATGGTCTGGTGCTGATTCATACCAGCAACGGCATGTTGCAGGGACTGGATCAGAGCAGCGGTGTGGTGAAGTGGAGCGTCAACCTGGATATGCCAGCGTTGTCTCTGCGCGGTGAATCTGCGCCGGCTGTAGCCTTTGGCGGCGCGATTGTCGGTGGCGACAACGGCCGTGTCAGTGCCGTGGCAATGAACCAGGGACAGCTGATCTGGCAGCAGCGTATTTCTCAGGTCAGCGGTGCCACGGAGATTGACCGTCTTAATGACGTCGATACCACACCGGTTATCGTTAACGGCGTCGTTTATGCACTGGCCTACAATGGCAATCTGTCGGCGCTGGATCTGCGTTCAGGTCAGATTTTGTGGAAACGCGAAATCGGCGGTGTGAAGGATCTGATTGTTGATGCCGGCCGTATCTATCTGGTCGATCAGGACGATCGTGTGATCGCTCTTAACACTGACGGCGGTGTTGCCATCTGGCGTCAAAGCGATCTGCTGCATCGCAACCTGACTTCACCGGTGCTCTACAACGGTTATCTGATAGTCGGTGACAGCGAAGGTTATCTGCACTGGCTTAACACCACAGATGGACGTTTTGTCGCGCAGCAGGAACTGGATAGCTCAGGCTTCCAGACCGAGCCGGTAGTTGCCAGCGACAAGCTGCTGATCCAGTCCAAAGACGGTGAGGTTTATGCGATTACCCGTTAACGGGTAAACGTCTGGCAGGTGAAATCCTCCGTTCCGACGGCTCCTGATTTAATCAGGGGCCGTTTCGTTTTTAGTCAGGCATGGTATTCTTTGCGCCTTAAGCCTGAACTTAACGGCCAGAGCCGTTATAATCTCGCCATTCGGGCGATTAATTTTTTATTGAGGCATTTTGTTATGGTACCTGTGGTCGCGCTGGTTGGGCGTCCCAATGTGGGAAAATCTACGCTATTCAACCGTTTAACACGCACACGTGATGCGCTGGTAGCGGATTTTCCTGGACTGACTCGCGATCGCAAATATGGTCGCGCCGAAGTGGAAGGGCGCGAATTTATTGTTATTGATACCGGTGGTATCGACGGCACCGAAGAGGGTGTTGAAACGCGGATGGCTGAACAGTCACTGCTGGCGATCGAAGAAGCCGATGTTGTGCTGTTTATGGTGGATGCGCGTGCGGGCATGATGGCCGCCGATCAGCAAATTGCGAAGCATCTCCGTTCCCGTCAGAAAGCGACCTTCCTGGTGGCAAATAAAACTGACGGGATGGATCCGGATCAGGCGATTGTCGACTTCTATTCACTGGGCCTGGGCGAAATCCACGCCATTGCGGCGTCGCATGGTCGTGGTGTGAGCAGCCTGATTGAAGAGGCGCTGCTGCCGTGGATGGAAAAAGTTGAGGCGGTCGAGCTCACTGAAGAAGAAGAGAACCAGGCTTACTGGGCTGCGTTAGAAGCTGACGAGATTGCTGAGCAGGAAGCCGCAGAGGAAGAAGAAAACTTCGACCCGACGGGCCTGCCGATCAAACTGGCTATCGTTGGTCGTCCAAACGTAGGTAAGTCAACGCTTACCAACCGCATTCTCGGTGAAGACCGCGTGGTGGTCTACGATATGCCGGGCACCACCCGCGACAGCATCTACATTCCGATGGAGCGCGATGGACGTGAATACGTTCTGATCGACACCGCCGGTGTCCGTAAGCGTGCCAAAATCTCTGACACTGTAGAGAAATTCTCGGTGATCAAGACGCTGCAGGCGATTGAAGATGCCAACGTGGTGATGCTTGTGATTGATGCGCATGCCGGTATTTCCGATCAGGATCTCTCACTGCTTGGCTTCATTCTCAACAGTGGTCGCTCGCTGGTGATTGTGGTCAACAAATGGGATGGCCTGTCGCAGGAAGTACGTGATGAAGTGAAAGAGACGCTGGACTTCCGTCTGGGCTTTATCGATTTCGCCCGTATCCACTTTATCTCTGCGCTGCACGGCAGCGGCGTGGGTAATCTGTTCGAGTCGATCACTGAAGCTTATGACTGCTCGACCCGACGCGTAAATACCTCGCTGCTGACGCGCATCATGAACATGGCTGCAGACGATCACCAGCCGCCGCTGGTACGCGGTCGCCGCGTTAAGCTGAAATACGCGCATGCCGGTGGTTATAACCCGCCTATCGTAGTGATCCACGGTAATCAGGTGAAGGATCTGCCCGATTCTTACAAACGCTATCTGATGAACTACTTCCGTAAATCACTGAACGTGATGGGAACGCCAATTCGTATTCAGTTCAAAGAGGGTGATAACCCTTATGAAGGCAAACGTAACCTGCTGACGCCAACGCAGCAGCGTAAACGTAAGCGTCTGATGGCGCATATGAAAAAGAATAAGCGTTAACAAAATGAGGGCCATCTGGCCCTCTTTTTTTTGCTCTGAACTCATCAGGCAGGGAGAAGAAAATGATGGTGATGTGTGAAAAATGTCAGCAACCGCTGTCGCTCAGCAACGGTGAAATTATCTGCAGTGCCTGTGGTGCGCATTATCCCGCGAAACCCTGTTGCCCTGAGTGTCACCAGTCGCTTGACGTACTCAAAGCCTGCGGTGCAGTGGACTACTTTTGCCGCAATGGACATGGTCTGATCTCCCGCAAGCGCGTACTGTTCCAGCCGCCAGGTCACTAACGCCGCTTTCAGCTACGCGTAATCTGTCTGAGAATCCACCGCGACACCCGGCTATTTGTAGCAAAAATGCTATTGCGCCGTAACAAACCGGTTAGATATGTTCACTCTGTAACGTACCAGGTGGTACAATCCTGCCGCGTCGTGGGAGGGGTCAGCCACATCAGTGCTCTTCCGGCCCACAGATTCTCACGGACGCGGGTCTGTTTATATTCGATTTGAAACCGAGCGATGCTCCACGCGCACCTGTTAACGCGCCGGAGTCCGGATGGCCTATGTCCGGGCGCTCTGTTTATTCAGGAGAGTAAGTGTTATGGCTGAAACATCCTCCCGCGCCGGAAAGGGGCTGGGAATCGCATCCATGCTGCTCGGACTGGTGCTGCTTGCCACCGGTCTGTTTTTTGCAATTGGCGGCGGTAAACTGGTTGCCCTGGGCGGCAGTTGGTACTTTTTAATTGCGGGTATTGTTACTGTCCTCTCCGCAATTCAGTTCTTTCGTCGCAAATCTTCGGCAGTGGTTCTGTTCCTGCTGGTCTTTGCTGGCACCCTGATCTGGTCGCTGTTTGACGCAGGTCTGGATTTCTGGCCACTGGTCTCGCGTCTGATGGTTCCAGCCGGACTGACGCTGCTGGCTTTCCTGATCTGGCCTTCACTGCGTAAGCACGAAGGTAAGCACTCACTGGCGAAACCTTCTTACGCGTTCGCGGCAGTGCTGGCGGCAGGCATGGTGGCAACACTGGTGCAGATGTTCCAGCCTCATCCTACCGTTGCGGCTACGGGCGAAGAGTTACCGTTGATCCCGGTAGACAAAGCGAAACAACAGAAAGACTGGGATAACTACGGCAACACGCCTCAGGGCAGCCGCTTTGTGGCACTCGATCAAATCACCCGCGACAACGTGAAAGATCTGCAGGTCGCGTGGACCTTCCGCACGGGTGATACCCCAGTCAGCCCGACCGGTAACGGCGCAGAAGATCAGCAGACGCCATTACAGATTGGCAATACCCTTTATCTCTGTACGCCGCATAACAACGTTATTGCCGTTGAAGCCAACACGGGTAAGCAGCTCTGGAAACGTGAAATCAACGCCCAGGCTGAAGTCTGGCCGCGCTGTCGTGGTCTGGCTTACTTTGACGCCACCAAACCTGTGCAACAGCCGGACAAGCCGGGTTCTGTACCGGTGACGGCGGCTGTGCTGCCAGCTGGTGACAGCTGTCAGCGTCGTATTCTGATGAATACCATCGATGCACGACTGATTGCGATCAACGCCGACAACGGTGAGTTCTGTGAAGATTTTGGTAATCACGGCATCGTAGATCTTAAAGCGGGCCTGGGTCAGGCACCGGACCCACAATATCAGCTGACCTCCGCGCCAACGCTGGCCGGTACCACGGTTGTGGTGGGTGGCCGTGTCGCAGATAACGTACAGACCGATATGCCTGGTGGTGTGTTACGTGGTTTTGACGTGATTACTGGCAAAATGCGCTGGGCGTTTGACCCGGGCAATGTTGACCCGAATGCGATACTGATGCCGGGCAAAGATTATACCCGCAGTACGCCAAACTCATGGGCGCCGATGTCATATGACCCGGCAATGAACACCGTGTTCATCCCAATGGGGAGTTCGTCAGTTGACCTCTGGGGTGCGAACCGTACCGCGCTGGATCACAAATATGGCGCATCGGTGCTGGCGCTGGATGCCACCACCGGTAAAGAGAAGTGGGTCTATCAGACCGTACATAACGATCTGTGGGACTTTGACCTGCCGATGCAGCCAAGCCTGATCGACTTCCCGCAAAAAGATGGCAGCACCACGCCAGCGGTGGTGATTGGCGGCAAAACCGGCATGATCTTCGTGCTTGACCGTATGACCGGTAAGCCGCTGACCAAAGTCGAAGAACTGCCGATGCCGCAGGGTCATATCCCGAACGAGCAGTACACCAAAACACAGCCGCACTCGACCGGTATGCCGCAGATCGGCAACCAGACGCTGAAAGAGTCTGACATGTGGGGTGCCACACCGTTTGACCAGCTGGCTTGCCGTATTGGTTTCAAATCGATGCGCTATGACGGTCTGTTCACCGTACCAGACACTGACAAGTCTCTGAGCTTCCCGGGTTCACTGGGTGGGATGAACTGGGGCAGCATGTCGATCGATCCGAACAATCACCTGTTGTTCGTCAATGACATGCGTCTGGGCCTGTGGGTTCAGATGATCCCGGCGGATACCAATAAAACGGCGCGTGGCAGCAACGGTGGCGAAGCGATCAATACCGGTATGGGTGCGGTTCCGCTGAAAGGCACGCCTTATGCTGTGAATAAGAACCGCTTTATGTCACCGCTGGGCATCCCTTGTCAGAAACCGCCATTTGGTACGCTGTCGGCGATTGACCTGAAAACACAGAAAATCGTCTGGCAGGTGCCGGTCGGCACGGTGCAGGATACCGGTCCGTTTGGTATTAAAATGCGCGTGAAAATGCCGATTGGTATGCCAACGCTGGGCGGTACGCTGGCAACGCAGGGTGGCCTGGTATTCATCGCCGGTACACAGGATTACTACCTGCGCGCCTTTGATGCATCAACCGGTAAAGAAGTGTGGAAAGCACGTCTGCCGGTGGGCAGTCAGGGCGGCCCAATGAGCTACGTCTCACCGAAAGATGGTAAGCAGTACATCCTGATCTCGGCAGGTGGCGCACGTCAGTCTCCGGACCGTGGTGATTACGTGATTGCGTACGCGCTGCCAGACAGCAAGTAACAACGCTTAACGAGAAGGGCCGACATTGTCGGCCCTTTTTTTATTTGCCGTCGCGCCACAGCGCCTGCAACTCAGGTGGTGCCACCTGTTCCGGAATCAGCAGCACAATGGTGCCCACCTCGCGGCGGGTGGCATACTGAATCTGGATGCGAAAATAGCGCTGATCGCCACTGCCCACCTGCGCAGCTTTTTCCTCGGGTTCGCCCAGCGGCATTGCCTGCTCCAGCGCATGGCAGACGCGCTCTTTTTCCGGTGCCGGCAGCTCACCCAGCATAAAACGACGTTCGGCGCGGAGCCCCGGAATAAAGGCCATGCCGCCTTCACGCGCGACGATGATGGTGGCATCATCGGTGAGTTCGGGCAGGTCACTCATAGCACGCCAACCTCCTTCCACGCCTGTTCAATAGCATTGCTGACCGACGCGTCGAAGCGTTTTTTACCATGCTCAACGGTGAAGCGGGCAAAGGTCTTAAAGTCCGCATTCTGTGGCAGTTCGTCGTCACACACGGTGTCGTACCAGGCATATCCCGCCTGTTCCCATGCATAACCGCCCAGTGCTTTAGCCGCCAGATAAAAGGCCCGGTTAGGAATGCCGGAGTTAATATGAACCCCACCGTTATCTTCACGGGTCTTCACGAAGTGATCCATGTGGGCCGGTTGCGGATCTTTGCCCAGCATCGGATCATCGTAGGCGGTGCCAGGTTCAGACATCGATCGCAAACCACGCCCGTTAATTCCTTTTGCCAGCAGACCTTCACCGATGATCCAGTCGGCCTCGTCGGCGCGCTGTTTTTTACTGAACTGTTTCACCAGCGAGCCAAAGACATCCGACAGCGATTCATTCAGCGCGCCAGACTGCTCAAAGTAGATTAACCCGGCTTCGTTTTCAGTGACGCCATGCGCCAGCTCGTGCGCCACCACGTCAATCGCAATGGTGAAGCGATTGAAGATTTCGCCGTCACCATCACCAAATACCATCTGCTGGCCGTTCCAGAAAGCGTTCTGGTATTTCTCACCGTAGTGCACGGTACCCAGCAATTTCAGCCCCTGATTATCCAGCGAGTTACGCTGATAAGCCTGCCAGAAGAAGTCATAGGTTACGCCAAGATAGTCCCAGGCTTCTTCTGCAGCCACGTCGTCATTGCCGGGCTGACCTTCCTGACGAATCAGTTTACCCGGCAGCGTTTGCTGACTTTGCGCATCATAAATTTCACGATCCACATGACCACCCGCCGCGGTTTTTACGCCGGTCGGCTTTTGCCAGTGTTCCGCCATGAGGTGCTGAACGTGAGTCAGGGTGCGACGCGCCTGCTCCTGCTGGTGGCCGGAACCGTGTGCGATGATTTTGCGAAGGATATAGGGAGGAATAACGCTGTAAGCCATCTGGAACTCCTTGGCATCATGAATGTACCAAAAAGTATAGACCCGCCAGTCTGGTTAAACCTTATTCATCAGACCAGCGGTGAGGGAAAAGTGTGATTTGACAGCAAGCGTCAGCGTCAGGACGCGGTTTTGCGGCGGCGTTTTTTCTCAGGTAACAGCTGGGTCACCTGGCTTTCAACCCAGCCATCATCCAGACGGGTGCGCAGCAGATCGCCGCTCTGGAGCTGTGCCGTTTTCTTCACCACCTGTCCTGTGGTGTCTGTGGTCACACTAAACCCACGCGCCAGCGTCGCCAGCGGGCTGACGCCTTCCAGCTGCGCCACCAACTGACCAAAGTGCTGCCTGTTGCTGTTAAGCTGCTGAGTGATGCTCTGCTGCAGGCGATAGTGCCAGTTTTGAAGCTGCTTTTGCGCCTCGAACAGGCGCTGCTGCGGCTGTTGAGCATTGAGTCGCTGGGACAGGCGATCCTGCTGACGTGTTGCGTGACGCAGACGGGTTTCCATCGCTTCACCCAGACGCTGTTGCAGGCGGAACAGGGCGGTCTGCTGACGAGCCAGACGCAACTGCGGGTGCTGCTGCTGCAGACGATGCTCAAGGCGGGTATAAAGCCGCTGCTGGCGAGCCAGGTAATAATCCATCGCCATCTCCAGCCGCTGTTGCTGAGATTGCAACTGGCGCAGCAGCTCCAGCTGGTTACGGCTGACAATTTCAGCTGCGGCGGAAGGGGTAGGGGCGCGTAAATCGGCAACGAAGTCGGCTATGGTGACGTCGGTTTCATGCCCGACGGCGCTGACGATGGGAATGCGGCTGGCAAAAATAGCGCGCGCCACGCGTTCGTCGTTAAAACTCCACAGATCTTCCAGTGAACCGCCGCCGCGTCCGACGATTAACACGTCGCACTCATTGCGGAGGTTGGCGATTTCAATTGCGCGGACAATCGCCGCGGGCGCATCAACACCCTGAACCACGGTCGGGTAGATCACCACGGGCAGCGAAGGATCGCGGCGATGCAGCACGCGTAACACATCGTGCAGTGCCGCACCGGTGGAAGAGGTGATAACCCCGACCTGGCGTGCCGGTTCCGGCAGTGGTTGCTTATGCTGCGGATCGAACAATCCTTCGGTCGCCAGTTTTGCTTTCAGCAGTTCGAACTGCTGCTGCAACAAGCCTTCACCTGCCGGATGCATGCTCTCGGCAATCAGCTGATAGTCACCGCGGGGCTCATAGAGCGTGATGTTGGCACGCACCAGTACCTGCTGACCGTGCTGCGGACGGAAGGTGACGCGACGATTGCTGTTACGGAACATGGCACAGCGAACCTGAGCGCCATCATCTTTCAGAGTGAAGTACCAGTGACCGGATGCCGGTTGCGTGAAGTTGGAGATCTCGGCGCTGATCCAGACCAGACCCATCTCTTTCTCCAGCAGTTGACGCACTGTCGTATTGAGACGGCTGACGGTAAAAATATTGGCGATGGGTGGCAGCGACATGTGACGAAGATCAAATTCCAAATCAGCAGGTTAATTCATCGATACTACATTGCTGCCTGTGCGGATCAAGAGTTTTTCTTAAATAATGCTGGAGGCAATCGATTACGGCCTGTATAATGCCGCGGCAATATTTTATCTATTCTCAATCACCCGAGGTGGAGTATTGCCATGTTAAGAATCGCTAAAGAAGCACTCACTTTTGACGACGTTCTGCTCGTCCCTGCACACTCCACCGTCCTGCCTAATACGGCCGATCTCAGCACGCAGCTGACCAAAAATATCCGTTTAAACATTCCTATGCTCTCCGCTGCCATGGACACCGTGACCGAATCGGGTCTGGCGATTGCGCTGGCACAGGAAGGCGGCCTTGGCTTCATCCATAAAAATATGTCGATTGAACGCCAGGCGGACGAAGTGCGCAAGGTGAAGAAACATGAAAGCGGCGTGGTCACTGAACCACAGACCGTGCTGCCAACCACGCCTCTGGCTGATGTGAAAGTGCTGACCGAGCGCAACGGCTTTGCAGGCTACCCGGTAGTTAACCGCGACAACGAACTGGTGGGTATCATCACCGGTCGTGATGTGCGCTTTGTAACCGACCTCTCTCAGCCGGTCTCTGCGGTCATGACCCCGAAAGAGCGTCTGGTGACGGTGAAAGAGGGTGAAGCGCGTGATGTGGTCCTGCACAAGATGCACGAAAAGCGCGTTGAGAAAGCGCTGGTCGTGGATGACAGCTTCCATCTGCTGGGCATGATCACTGTTAAAGACTTCCAGAAAGCCGAACGTAAACCTAACGCCTGTAAAGATGCGCAGGGTCGACTGCGTGTCGGTGCAGCGGTGGGCGCGGGTGCCGGTAACGAAGAGCGTATTGATGCGCTGGTCGCAGCAGGCGTTGACGTGCTGCTGATTGACTCTTCACACGGCCACTCTGAAGGTGTGCTGTCACGCATCCGTGAAACCCGCGCTAAATACCCGGATCTGGAAATCGTCGGCGGTAACGTGGCCACTGGCGCAGGCGCTCTGGCGCTGGTCGCGGCAGGCGTCAGCGCCGTTAAAGTCGGTATCGGCCCGGGCTCAATCTGTACTACCCGTATCGTAACCGGCGTGGGCGTTCCGCAGATCACTGCCGTTTCTGACGCGGTTACAGCGCTGGAAGGCACCGGTATTCCGGTGATTGCTGACGGCGGTATCCGTTTCTCTGGTGATATCGCCAAAGCAATCGCGGCGGGTGCGTCCTGTGTGATGGTCGGTTCAATGCTGGCGGGGACCGAAGAGTCGCCGGGCGAGATCGAACTCTATCAGGGCCGTTCATTCAAATCCTATCGCGGTATGGGTTCACTGGGCGCGATGTCCAAAGGCTCGTCTGACCGTTACTTCCAGACTGATAACGCCGCTGACAAGCTGGTGCCGGAAGGTATCGAAGGTCGCGTGGCCTATAAAGGCCGTCTGAAAGAGATAGTGCATCAGCAGATGGGCGGACTGCGCTCGTGCATGGGCCTGACCGGTTGCCCGACCATTGACGACCTGCGCACCAAAGCGGAATTTGTTCGCATCAGCGGCGCGGGCATCAATGAGAGCCACGTGCATGACGTGACCATCACTAAAGAGTCACCGAACTACCGCATGGGTTCATAATCCCGATTTCACGCCCGGCTTCAGCCGGGCGCTTTTATTGATCAAGTCACCGTTCTGGAAACCCCTCAATGACGACGGAAAATATCCATAAGCACCGCATTCTGATTCTCGATTTCGGCTCACAATACACGCAGCTGGTGGCACGTCGCGTGCGCGAGCTCGGCGTTTATTGCGAACTCTGGGCATGGGATGTCACCGAAGAGCAGATTCGCCAGTTCAACCCTAGCGGCATCATCCTTTCTGGTGGCCCGGAAAGCACCACAGAACTGAACAGCCCGCGTGCACCTGAATATGTTTTCAACGCAGGCGTGCCGGTGCTGGGTGTCTGCTACGGTATGCAGACCATGGCAATGCAGCTGGGCGGCACAGTATCTGGCTCTAACGAGCGCGAGTTCGGCTATGCGCAGGTTGAAGTGACGACCCCAAGTGCACTGGTTCGCGACATTGAAGATGCAATCAGCGCCACCGGTAAACCGCTGCTGGATGTCTGGATGAGCCACGGCGACAAAGTCACGGCTATCCCGGCTGACTTCGTGACCGTTGCCAGCACAGAAACCTGTCCATTTGCCATTATGGCCAACGAAGAGAAGCGTTTCTACGGCGTGCAGTTCCACCCGGAAGTGACCCATACCCGTCAGGGCCTGCGGATGCTTGAGCGCTTCATTATCGACATCTGTGAATGTGAAGCACTGTGGACACCGGCCAAAATCATTGAAGATGCCGTTGAACGCCTGCGTGAGCAGGTTGGCAACGACAAGGTCATCCTTGGTCTGTCAGGCGGAGTAGACTCCTCTGTGACGGCAATGCTGCTGCATCGTGCCATCGGCGACCGTCTGACCTGTGTGTTCGTGGATAACGGCCTGCTGCGTCTGAACGAAGCACAACAGGTAATGGATATGTTTGGCGACCACTTCGGCCTGAACATCATCCATGTGCCGGCTGAGATGCGCTTCCTGGATGCGCTGGCGGGTATTGATGAGCCTGAAGCCAAGCGTAAGACCATTGGTCGCGTCTTTGTGGAAGTGTTCGACGAAGAAGCGCTGAAGCTGCAGGATGTGAAGTGGCTGGCACAGGGCACCATCTATCCGGACGTGATTGAGTCGGCGGCGTCAGCTACCGGTAAAGCGCACGTCATCAAGTCACACCACAACGTGGGTGGCCTGCCGAAAGAGATGAAGATGGGCCTGGTTGAGCCGCTGAAAGAGCTGTTCAAAGACGAAGTGCGCAAGATTGGTCTCGAGCTGGGGCTGCCGTACGACATGCTGTATCGCCATCCATTCCCGGGTCCGGGTCTGGGCGTGCGTGTGCTGGGCGAAGTGAAGAAAGAGTATTGCGACCTGCTGCGCCGTGCCGATGCCATCTTCATCGAAGAGCTGCATAAAGCGGATCTCTACAACAAAGTCAGCCAGGCGTTCACTGTCTTCCTGCCGGTTCGTTCGGTTGGTGTGATGGGTGATGGCCGTAAATATGACTGGGTTGTCTCGCTGCGTGCGGTGGAAACCATCGACTTTATGACCGCACACTGGGCGCACCTGCCGTATGATTTCCTGGGCCGCGTCTCAAACCGCATCATCAATGAAGTCGACGGCATCTCCCGCGTGGTGTACGACATCAGCGGCAAGCCACCGGCGACGATTGAGTGGGAATAAACCGGCCCATGCCGATTAAGCGCTGATGCAAAAAAGCCCGCTTCCAGCGGGCTTTTTATTGCCTGAACTCCACTTAGACGGGCCATTTTAACCTTTCAGCACATCTATCCCCATCACTGGCGGTTTTCTGTTCACTTTACCGGAAATTGCGCTATTCTCCCTGCAGTAGAAGCCTGCACTTAACTTCCTTTGTGTCCTGCTTTTATTCGCCGCTTCGATAATCCGTATCCCAAAGCCGCCACTTACTGTAACCGCCTGCCACTCAGGCGTTTCGTGATTCTTACGTCATCAGGAATGTTGTCATGCTCTCACTGAAAGTGTTCAGCCTGTTTTTTGTTGCCGTGCTACTGCTGTCGCTGGGGGCCAGCATTGCGCAGGCGACGCGTCACGGCGAAACCGCACAGACCGGTGGCTGGGCCACTGCCCGGCGGGATTCGTCCGGAATCGCGCCCGATCCGCGTGCGTTATATAACCTGGCTATCGTGCAGGTCTATGCGGCGCCGACCTATGGCTGGAAAGGGCGGGTGGCGGTGCATCCCTGGATCATCTTTAAGCGCGCAGGTGAAACGCGTTTCACCCGCTACGAAGTGATTAGCTGGGGCAGCGGCGACAAAATCCGGCGCAACACCAACCTGCCGGATGGTTACTGGTATGGCGCAAAACCCCGGCTGCTGGTGGAGCATCGCGGACCGGAAGCCGAGGCGATGATTCCGCAGATTGAAGCCGCCATTAAATCCTATCCGTGGCCGACAACTTATCGTGCCTGGCCCGGACCGAACAGCAATACCTTCCTGGCGCATATCGGCCGTGAAGTGCCGGCTTTAAAACTGGATCTGCCCGCCAATGCGCTGGGCAAAGATTACCGGTCACTGTGGCATCCCATCGGGCTGCCGCCATCCGGGCGCGGTTTGCAGGTGTCGATTCTGGGCGTGGCGGGCGTGACGCTGGGCGCGGAAGAGGGACTTGAAGTGAACCTGCTGGGGCTTAATATGGGACTCGATTTTACGCCGTTCCGGCTGCGGTTGCCGTTTATCGGTGGTCTGGGCAATGACAACCTTCAGCAGGACAAACCCTGACAGTCTGGCCCCGTCAGGGGCCATTTTGCGTCAGCACACGCCAAAGTCACCCTCTTCATGATAGAGATTGACGCTCTCTGCCTTCACTTCGATCTCTTTCTTTGCCGCATCATCAACGCGCGCACACCACAGGGTGTCGCCGTCGACGCGCAGTACCTGCATTTTAGGTCCGCCGGTTTTCGACTGAACAAAATCCTCTGCTTTAAACATTCCTGCCTCCGTTGTTGAACATGAGTCCGGCCGGATTCTCGCTGGCGCGGTTTATTTTTTGCGTGACGTTTTCCAGTTTATACCCTGACCGTTTTACTGCCAGAAAAAGTCTGCGCATGCTGAGGCGCATTAAGAAATATTCACCTGGTTGTCAGTTGACAACTCAATCATTCAGCGTCAGGATAGGGACACACATGGCAAGGAAGCGACATCCCAGTAAAGAGATTGAAACGGCGTTACGTTACGCCGAAACCCATGGCTGGCTGGTCGTGACGGGAGGTCATCACGCCTGGGGCAAAATGTACTGCCCGAAAAATCTGTTGATGTGCCGATGTGGGGAGTTTTGTCTGACCTGCATCTGGAGCACACCGAAAAATGCACATCAGCATGCCCAGGCGCTGCGGCGCGTGGTAGATAATTGTCACTATCTGAAGTCCTGAAGCAGCACAAGGAGAGGCATATGGAATATTGTTTTACACTGCGGTTTAGCCTGCCGGAAGGGCATGCGCCGGTGGATGAGTTGCTGGAAACACTGGCAGCAGCAGGCTGTGATGATGCACTGATCGGTCTGGGTATGCCAGGGCGCATTGCACTGGAGTTTACCCGGGAGTCTGACTCTGCCACGGAGGTATTGAGACAGGCAGAAGAGGATGTGCTGCGTGCTATACCGGGTGCCACGCTGGTAGAAGCGGCACCTGATTTTGTGGGATTGACGGATGTGGCCGAGATCATCGGCATGACGCGTCAGAATATGCGTAAGTTAATGCTCAGCCACCGCCCGCCGTTTCCACTGCCGGTGCACGACGGTAAAACCGCCATCTGGCACTTAGCGGACGTGCTGGAGTGGCTGAGCCAGCGCGGCAATTACACGTTGCCTGCGGCGACCCGTGAGCTGGCACAGGTGACGCGCCAGCGCAATCTCAACGGGTCGCTGCAACGTTACGGCCTGCACGCCTGATCAGTGGGGCAGCAGGAAGATCGTCGCCAGTCCCAGGAAGATAAAGAAGCCGCCGGTATCGGTCAGGGCGGTGATCAATACGCTGGAGCCTACGGCCGGATCGCGCTTCATTTTGGTCATTACCAGCGGAACCAGTACACCCATTAGCGCGGCCAGCAGCAGATTCAGCGCCATGGCCAGCATCATGACGCCGCCCAGCGCCATATTGTCATACATCAGCCAGGTAATGCCGCCCATAATGCCGCCCCAGAACAGGCCGTTGATCAGCGCTACGCCCAGTTCACGCACAATCAGAAACGAGAAGTTACCCGGTTCAACCTGATGTAAGGCCAGCGCCCGCACAATCATGGTGATGGTCTGGTTACCGGTGTTGCCGCCAATACCCGCAACAATTGGCATCAGGGTGGCAAGCGCCACGATTTGCGAAATCGTCCCTTCAAACAGCCCGATAACCCGCGAAGCAACAAAGGCGGTACAGAGATTAATGGCCAGCCAGGCCCAGCGTTTGCGTACTGATTTACGCACCGGGGCAAACACATCCTCTTCCTGACTGATGCCGCCCATTTTACGAATGTTACTTTCGTTTTCGGCATTCACCAGGTCGACAATGTCTTCGATGGTCACACGGCCAATCAGTTTGCCCTTCGCGTCGGTGACGGCAGCAGAAATCAGGTTATAACGCTCAAAGGCGCTGGCCGCATCTTCGGCCTTGTCGTTGAGCTGGAAGGTGGTCGGGCGCGCGTTCATAACGTCGCTGACCAGAGTTTTAGGTTTGTTAAGCAGGATATCCGTCAGCAGCAGTTCGCCCAGCAGCTGATTGTCTTTGTTAGTAATAAAGAGTTTATCGGTACCGCCTGGCATGCTTTTACGCTTGCGCAGAAAACGCTGCACCGTTGCCAGCGTGACATCGTCGCGCACCGTCAGGATATTAAAATCCATCACCCGGCCTACGCGGTCGCGGTCGAGCTGCACCATATCGAGCATGCGGGCGCGCAGGGCTGGCTCCACGGTCGCCAGCAGGCGCCCGGTCAGGTCACGCGGCAGATATTGTGCCAGCCAGACCTGATCGTCGATGTCCAGCGGCTGGATAGCGCGCAGGATATCACGGTCGCTCATCTCTTCGGTGAGGCTGGCCCAGACCGTTTCTGAGGCTTCAACCAGCACGTGACCACGCCGCTCATTTGGCACCAGCCGCCACAGCGCCTGACGTTCCTCTTCGGGCAGGGCTTCAAGAATGTCGGCGAGGTCAGCGGCATGAAGCTGCTGAATATCCTGTTCCAGCGCATCACGCTGGGCCGCATTTTCACGTTGCTGTTCAGGGTTGAGATCGCCGGATTTCTCCAGCAGGGAATCAACCAGATCGTGCTCATTGAGCAGCAGCGTCAGAATGCGATGACGTATTTCACTTAAACGTTGAGATTGAGAGGCAGACACATTGGATCCCTTAGTCTGTAAGCACCAGCACGCAGTGTAGCGTTTCGCCTGAAAAAGGGATGCAAAAAAGAGTCCAGTTATCTGGATTCCGTTCAGGTTTCAGTGCAATTCAGGCGAAATATCACTATTCGCTAGCGCGTATCATTTGATGTGACGGTGACAGGCTCAGGAATAGCTTTCTGTTGCTGATGATGCTCGAAGGCAGCAGGCAGGATAAAAATCAGGCGACTAAAGAGAATGATAAAACTGATCAGCAGCACAATGCGGGTCATGGTGCCGGTTTTTTGACGTCTTCGGGGAGAAATAGCGCTGTTCACGCGGGGTGGTTCCTGTAATGAGCCCATCAGAGGGCGACTGCAATATTTAGTCACAGTCGCCTGATGAAATCAATCGCTGTTGAAAAAAACAGCAGATAAAGATCAATAACTCGCTTTTTGCGCCAGTAACGTTGCAAAGCGGCAGGTGATGCGGTTGCCGTTTTCATCTTTACGATGCAGCTGACCGGGATGCTCGTTGTACTTCACGATGTGCCAGTTGCGATAATAGTGGCTGAGCTCACCCGATTTAAACGCAAAAGAGAAATCTGCCGGGCAGGGCATATCGTCCGTGTTCATCGCCGCCACAATCAGGTTGAAACCATCCCTGACCGTGCAGGCCTGCATGTCGGCAATCAGCTGCGGAATGGTCTGCGGCTGCAAAAACATCATTACCACGGTCGACAGCACAACGTTGAAGCCGCCATTGAAGCGTGTGTTGTTCAGATCGTGCTGCTCAGTGTGTATACCCTGAAGGTTTTCCTGCGCAATAATCTCCTGCAGGCGCGCCAGGCTCTGCGGATTGTGATCCCATGCCGTGACGTCAAAACCGTGCTGATTCAGAAACAGCGTATTGCGTCCCACGCCACAGCCAAGATCAAGCGCCTTGCCGACGTTAAGCTGGGGCAGAGCCGCAACCACTTCGGAGTGGGGCGGCGTTAAACCATAGGTGTCGGCAAAATAGTTTTCGCCTGAAAGCGGTGCGGTTGGTTGTGTCATAGTCATCAATTCAGTTAAACGGGCGCGGTGCGCCCGGGTTGTCAGATATCTTCTTCGAGGATCAGCTTCCATCCGGTGACGTCGTTCCAGTAAGCCTGCTCGCGTTCAAGATCGAGCTGAACCAGATTGTTCTGCGCAAAGTAGCCCGCCGGGAAAATCAGCGTCCAGTGGCCATCATCGCATTTCAGGGTTAACGCATCCGGACGCGTGGTAGCCTGGCGCTGATTATTCAGCAGGGTGCCCAGGCGCAGCAGAAAAATCAGCGGCACAAACTGCTTTTTCTTGAACAGCGTTACGCGTGGTAACTCATCAAGCTTCACCGCTTTACGATGGAATCTGACCAGTGCCGCCAGTAGCATCTGCTGATCCTGATTGAACCCCGGCAGGTTGGTGTTTTGCAGAATATAGGCTGAATGACGTTGCAGGCCGCTGTGATTGATAGTCAGGCCCACTTCGTGCAGCATCGCCGCCCATTTTAGCAGTGCAGCCAGTTGCGGATTCGCCAGCTTTGGGTTCTGATCGCGCCATTGCAGATAAAGCTGCTCGGTCGTCTCCAGCACACGTCGAGCCTGATCGCTGTCGATGGCGTAATGGTTAGCCAGACTTTGTGCTGTGCGGCTGCGAATATCCTGATGGCGGAAACGGCCCTCCATCTCATAGAGCACACCTTCACGCAGCGCACCGTCGGAGAGGCGCAGCTCGCGAATCGCCAGCGCATCGAAGACGCCACAGAGAATCGCCAGTCCGGGGACAAACACACCTTTGCGCTCTTCTGAAAGGCCCGGCAGGCTCAGTGCAGAGAAGGATTTATGTTTCATCACTTCGTCATAGAGCTTTTCGAGACGCTCAGGCGTAATCAGCTTCTCTTTTTCATCCATCGCCTGCAGCACTTCGCAGGCAGCTTTGATGGTACCGGATGCGCCCAGCGCATATTGCCAGCCATGCAGACGATATTGCCACGCCAGCGTTTCCAGCTTTTGTGCAGCCGCTAAGCGGGCACGACGGAAGTTTTCACGGCTGATTTCCCCTTTCGGGAAATAGAGCTGGGCGAAACTGACGCAACCCATGCGCCGGCTCTCAACCAGCTGAGGTTCGAAATCCTCACCAATCACCAGCTCAGTGGAGCCACCGCCGATATCGATCACCAGCTTGCGGCCTTTTTCCGGCTGTGTGTGCTCCACACCCATAAAGATCAGACGCGCTTCTTCATGGCCTGAAATCACCTCGATTGGATAGGGGATCACCTCGGCAGCACGCTGCAGGAAGGTTTCGGCGTTGATCGCCTCGCGCAGCGTATGGGTGCCGACAATCGTCACGTTGCTGGGACTGAATCCCTGGAGGCGTTCGGCAAACAGGGCCAGGCAGGCTAAGCCCCGCTCCATCGCCTCTTCGCTGAGGTTGTGTTGAGCATCCAGCCCGTCCGCCAGATGGACGCGCTGTTTAAGGCGGCCCAGTACCTGCATCGCACCATCGACAACCCGCGCAATTACCATATGGAAACTGTTCGAGCCCAGGTCAATCGCCGCAAACTCCTGGGGTTTTGGCGTACTTTTATGAGAAATTGGCATAGGATTTATTCAGGTTGTTCCAGTTTCTTGATGTAATCATAGATGGCCAGCTGCGAGCGCACTTTACGACGATTGCCGCGCTGGACGTAATGGTTACTCAACTCTTTATCGACGATGCGGGCTTTCACCGTATCACTCAACTGAATAGCAATAATGTCGAGTATACGCTGCCGGATGTGGGGATCGAGGATCGCCACAGCCACTTCAATGCGGTAATCGATGTTACGCGTCATCCAGTCAGCGGAGGAGAGGAACACCTTTTTATCGCCGCCATTTTCAAAAATATAGACGCGATCATGTTCCAGATAACGATCAACAATACTGATGACACGAATATTTTCACTGATCCCAGGCAAGTCAGGAATTAATGAGCACATTCCGCGCACCAGAAGATTGACCTTTACCCCTACGCTCGAGGCTGTATAAAGCCGATCAACCAGACCTTTGTCCACCAGATTGTTTATTTTCAGAGTAATGCCGCAGGGCTTATTTTGCTGAGCATTGGCAATTTCGGTGTCGATCAGTTCATACAGCATCCGGCGCGAGTTTTGTGGCGACACCATCAGGTGATCGAACGTCACAGGCCGATAGGGATTCTCAATAAAGTTGAACACCCGACGCACTTCATTGGTGATGCGCGCATCCGCGGTCAGCAATGAGTAATCGGTATAGAGTCGCGCGGTTTTCTCATTAAAGTTGCCGGTACCGATATGCGCGTAGCGCACAATCTCTTCGCCTTCGCGGCGTGAAATCAGGAACAGCTTGGCGTGAATCTTCAGGCCTGGTGCGGAGAAAATGACGTGCACACCCGCTTCAGTCAGGCGTTTCGCCCAGTAAATGTTAGCTTCTTCATCAAAGCGCGCCTGCAGTTCCACCACCACCGTGACTTTTTTACCGTTATAGGCGGCATGGATCATCGCATCCATAATGCGGGAGTGTTTGGCGACGCGGTAGATATTGATTTTGATTGCCAGCACGCTGGGGTCAAACGATGCCTGACGCAGCAGCTCCAGCACATGCTCAAAGGTATGGTATGGATAGTAGAGCAGCACGTCGCGATTACGAATCGCATCAAAGCCGTTGCGGAAGCCATCAAAGCCGATGTGGCGAATCTGCGGCAGCGGGCGGTTAACCAGGTTGTTTTTGCCGACGTTCGGGAAGCCGATAAAGTCTTTGAAGTTGTGGTAGCGGCCGCCCGGCAAAATGGAATCCAGATTAGAGATGGAAAGCTTATGGCACAGCAGCGACACCATGGTGTCGGGCATATCGCGCTGGTAGACAAAACGTACCGGCTCCGCCGTCAGTCGCTGCTTCAGGCTGGAGGACATCAGCTCCAGCAGGCTCGACTCCATCTCCGTGACCAGGTCATACTCGGCGTCACGCGTCATTTTCATTGAATAGGCGTTGAGCGCGTCGTAGTCGTAGAAGCCTTTGAAAATATCATCCAGGCAGTAACGCAAAATGTTATCCAGCAGGATCATCGGTTTACGGCGACGCGGTGGCTCTGCCGGTAAATTAATGAAACGCGGCACTTTGTCAGACGGAATTTCCAGCAGTGCATACTGAATATGGTCACCACGGATAATCTCTACTGCCAGATAGGTGTAGTCGTCTTTGAGGAATTCCGTCAGGTCGGTTTCGTGGGTGATCAGGATCGGCGAGATGTGCTGACGCAGTTCATGTTTGAAGTAGTGGCGCAGCCAGGCCTGCTGATTGGATGAGAGCTGACGTTCGTTGATCAGGAAGATCTGATTACGTGCCATCTCCAGCAGCAGATCGTTATAGAGCGCATCAAACTCCTGATCGGACTTCATCACCCGTTGCTGAATTTTCTTAAACAGATGGCGTGGCGTACTGGCGGAACCCTGCTCTTCACCAATCAGAATGCGGCGTTTGAGGTCGGCGAAACGCACTTTATAGAATTCGTCGAGATTATTGGAGTAGATGCCCAGAAAGCGCATCCGCTCAATCAGTGGATTGCTTTTGTCTGCGGCTTCCTGCAAAACCCGTTCATTAAAGGATAACCAGCTTAATTCTTTTTCAATATAAAGCTTTACCTGACCCATTCTCACTCCATTTAGCGGTTGCAGGACTGAAGATCCAGTATCCACCAACATTATGGCGAGAGTATGGCAGCGTTGTCCAACGCCAGGAGTTGTCTTATCAATCGGCTACGGGCAACATAGCGGCTTATTTCAGGCTGCCACCGGAACCGCATGAGCGCAAACCACATTCCTGTCCAATTCAGCGATCGTAAGCGTCGTGCCGTTGACCGTCTGACGCGACGACTGGTCACCTGCTGTGGCGTAGCGATCCTATTGCTGATGCTGCTGCTATTCTGCTGGTTGATCGGCGTGGTATTACCGCTATTTAATGCGCCTGGCCTGCAAATTGCGGCCAGCCAGCAGCTCTGGGATCGTGCGCCCGCTTTAGCCATGGGCAATCAGGGCAGTGTTGGCTGGCGAATCAGCGCGCGCGGTGCGGCCCGTTTTATTCCGCTGGATGGACAGCCTGCGGAACCGGCGCTGACCCTGACTCCCGCTCCCGATGACGCCGTGCAGAGTGCCGATGGGCAAACACTGTTGCTGAATATGCAGGGCGCGCTAACACTGATGCAGCCGAAAGCCGACCAGCAATGGCGTTTTCCATTGGGTGACAAACCGTTCCATCTGCCTGATGGCGCGGTGACGAAGATGGCGCTGGCGACGCGTCATGCGGGCCAGTGGCGCATTGCTGCTCTCACCGAGGCCGGACTCCGGGTGCTGACGCTGGGCACCGATCGTCAGGCATCCATTATCCCGCTTCCGCAACGTCAGCTGGATCTGCTGGCACTCTCGCCATCCGGCGATCTGCTCTACACCACTGAAGGCAATCTGCTGCGGGTCTGGCAACTTGATGATGATCGGGCACTGTTGCGCGAAACCCACATGCTGCCGCAGCCTCCGCAAAGTTTGCATCTGCTGGTGGGGGGGAAAAGCCTGCTGATCCAGGATAATCGCGGTGTCACCCAGTGGTTTGCGATTGCCAGCGATCAGGGGCCACGGCTGCAGCAAATCCGGACCTTTGCCGACAGCGACGGCGAGACGATTCTGGTGACGGAATCTCAACGTCGCGTGTTTGCGACCCTCAGTAAACAGGGGACGCTTCGGCTGTTCGCCAGCAAGCAGCGTGGCCCGATACTGCAGCGTCAGCTGGCGCCGGGCATTGTGCAGGCGCAGTTCTCTCCCCACGGCGACAGCCTGCTGATTGAGCGGCCGGGCAGCTGGCAGACACTGCGGCTTGATAATCCGTGGCCGGATGTCACCTGGCGCAATTTCTGGCAAAAAATCTGGTATGAAAACTACCCTGGACCCGACTGGGTCTGGCAATCGACTGCGGCCGGCGATAACTATCAGGCCAAATTCAGCCTGATGCCGATGGTCTCGGGAACGCTGAAAGCGGCCAGTTTAGCACTGCTGTTTGCGACACCGCTGGCGCTGGCGGCGGCGATGTACACCGCATGGTTTATGGCGCCAGGCCTGCGGCGCTGGGTTAAACCGGCCATTGAGATGATGGGTGCGCTGCCGAGCGTGGTGGTGGGGCTGATTGCCGGGATTTGGCTCGCGCCGCATATTGGTCAGGCGCTGGTGGGTGTGCTGCTGCTGCCGCTGACCCTGGCAGGCGCGCTGCTGTTGTGCGGCGTATTCAGTGCGCGTTTACCACCACGCTGGCGTCAGCCGGGCCGTGAGGTCATGGTTCTGCTGCCGCTGTTGCTGCTGGTCACGCTGCTGACGCTGTGGCTGCCCACACTGTTTATACCGGATGCCGGTGACTGGCTCCCGCATTACGAGCAGCGCAATCTGCTGGTGGCTGCGCTGGCGATGGGCTTCGCGCTGGTGCCGCTGATTTTCACCCTCTCGGAAGATGCGCTGTTTAGCGTGCCTGCTGCACTGGGGCAGGGCTCGCTGGCACTGGGGGCGACGCCCTGGCAGACACTGACCCGCGTCGTGCTGCCGGGTGCGTCCGCCGGTATTTTTGCCGCCCTGATGATCGGTCTGGGACGCGCCGTAGGAGAAACCATGATTTTGCTGATGGCGACCGGCAATACGCCGCAAAGTGAAGGTGGCCTGTTCAGCGGGCTGCGCGCGCTCTCTGCAAACATCGCCATTGAGATGCCGGAAGCGGCAGCGGGCAGTGCCCACTATCGCGTGCTGTTTCTCAGCGCACTGATGCTGTTGCTGTTTACGCTGGTGATTAACACGGTTGCCGAGCTGATCCGTCAGCGACTGCGTCAGCGCTACAGCCAGCACGAGGAGCAGGCATGAAAGCGATGCGACAGAATGACCGCTGGCGCTGGTTAACCGCCGGTGCCGTCGCCGTCTGCCTGCTGGCTTTTACGCTGCTGATTGGGCTACTGGCGTGGCAGGGCGTTCGCGCTTTCTGGCCGCAGCGCGTTGACCTTTATACGTTCAGTCAGCCTGAGGGCGGCGAAACACGTCTGCTGGGCGAAACGCTGGAACATCAGCGACGTTTTCCGGCCCCGGCCGATGAGCAGGGTAACAGCGGCGGTCAGGTGAATCGCTATCTGATCAAAACCGGTAACCGTGACTGGGACGCACCCGATTTCCGCGTCGTCTACAGTCGCACGGCAGCGAAGGTCAGCCAGCCAGCAGATATCATGGTGCTGCAACGCCGCAGTCACGGCCAGGCTTATGGCTGGTTTGTTGGCCTGCGTGAAGATAATGAAGAGTTAACTGCGCAGGATCCCGATGCGCTGCTGAATCAGCGGCTCGGACAGGTGCAGATGCTGGTGCGGCAGGCTAACCAGATTCGCCGGGTCGGGATGGCGCGCATCAACAGCCAGCGTGAGGAGCTTGATGAGCAGGCGGCCACAAACCGTGCTGCCGGCCACTTTGATCTGCAGGCCGAATCGGAATATCAGGCCAATCAGGCTGCCTTACAGCGCCGCTTCAATCAACTGAGTGAGACACTGGCTTCTCTGCAACTGCAGAGTCAGCGCGATGTGTTAGTTCTGCGGGATGTGCAGGGTACCGAGCATGCGATCCCGCTGACCGAAATCGTCGACAGCTGGAAACCTAATGCGATGACGCTGACCGGCAAAACCGGACATTTTTTGCATCAGCTATGGCGTTTCGTCAGTGACACACCCGCCGAGGGTGAAAGTGAATCCGGGGCGTTTCCGGCGATATTTGGCACCGTGCTGATGGTGTTGCTGATGTCGGTGGTGGTGATGCCGCTGGGCGTCATCGCCGCCATCTGGCTGCACGAATATGCCGGACGCAATGCGCTGACCAGGCTGGTGCGTATCGCAGTGGTTAATCTGGCGGGCGTCCCTTCAATCGTTTATGGCGTATTTGGTCTGGGCTTCTTTGTCTGGCTGGTGGGCGGCACCCTTGACCAGCTCTTCTTCGCCAGCGCGCTGCCGAATCCCACTTTTGGCACGCCGGGTTTGCTGTGGGCCTCACTGACGCTCGCCTTGCTGACGCTGCCGGTGGTGATTGTGGCGACTGAAGAAGGCTTATCCCGTATTCCCAACAGCCTGCGTCAGGGTTCGCTGGCGCTGGGCGCGACCCAGGCGGAAACGCTGTGGAACGTAGTGTTACCGATGGCGGTGCCGGCCATGTTGACCGGCCTGATTCTGGCGGTAGCGCGTGCTGCTGGTGAAACCGCACCGCTGATGCTGGTGGGGGTAGTAAAAATGGTACCGGAACTGCCGGTCGACGCAGTGTTTCCTTATCTGCATCTGGATCGCAAGTTTATGCATCTGGGCTTCCAGATTTACGATCTGGCGTTTCAGAGTCCGAATATTGAAGCTGACCGGCCGCTGGTGTTTGCCACCGCGCTATTGCTGGTGCTGATTATTCTGTCGCTTAATCTGCTGGCGATGGGCCTGCGCCACCGTCTGCGTGAACGCTATCGTCTTATGACTCAATAACAGGCTATGACTATGACGTCCGACACGGATATCGCGCTGACCGTTAACCATCTGTCGCTGTGGTATGGCGAGCGCCAGGCGCTGCAGGATATTTCTCTGCAGGTGCCGAAAAACAGGATTACTGCGCTGATTGGCCCCTCAGGCTGTGGCAAGTCGACGCTGCTGCGCTGCTTTAATCGTATGAACGACGTGATTGATCACTGCCGGGTAGAGGGCGACGTGCTGCTGGATTCACTGCCGATCCTGCAACCCGGACAGGATCTCTCTGCGCTGCGCCGTCGGGTCGGTATGGTGTTTCAGCGGCCCAATCCTTTTCCAAAGTCGATCTATGAAAATGTGGTCTATGGGCTGCGTTTACAGGGTGTGCGCGATCGGCGGGTATTGAACGAAGCCTGTGAACGGGCACTGCGCGCGGCGGCGCTGTGGAGTGAGGTCAAAGATCAGCTGTCACAGAATGCGCTGACGCTTTCGACCGGACAGCAGCAGCGGCTGGTGATTGCCCGCGCCATTGCGATTGAGCCGGAAGTGCTGCTGCTGGATGAGCCGACCTCCGCGCTGGATCCGATCTCTACGCTGGTGATTGAAGAGTTGATGACCACACTGAAGCAGCATTTCACGCTGGTGCTGGTGACGCACAACATGCAGCAGGCGTCGCGCGTGTCAGATTACACAGCGTTTATGCATCAGGGCGCGTTAGTGGAGTTTGATGAGACCGACCGGATTTTCACCGCGCCGAAACAGCGACGGACTGAAGATTATATTACGGGGCGCTACGGCTGAAGAAGGGGAAAAGCAGGCTTTCGTGAGGTGGGAATGAAGCACCCGCCCCGTCGCTTTGATTTTTTCAGCCGTCTGTGAGAAACCCCTGACGGCTTCCAGTGCATCAGTCGTTAGCATAGCCCTGCGGCGGCAGCGGTTCGCCATCCAGCCAGGCTTTGCCGTCTCGCATTTCCAGCCGACCCTCAACAAACCAGCTGATCACCAGCGGATAGATAGCGTGTTCCTGGTGCTGCACCCGCTCCGTAATCTCCGCTTCACTGTCGCCAGGAAAGACCGGCACTTTGGCCTGCAGGATCACCGGTCCGCCATCCAGTTCGTCCGTCACGAAATGCACGGAAGTGCCATGTTCGCTGTCGCCATTTTCCAGCGCCTGACGATGCGTATGCAGACCCGGATATTTCGGCAGCAGAGAAGGGTGGATATTCAGCAGGCGATTATGAAAATGCGCCACAAAAGCGCTGCTGAGAATGCGCATATAACCGGCCAGCACAATCAGGTCTGGACGGTATGCGTCGATTTCAGTGATGAGCTGACGATCAAAGGCTTCGCGGTCAGCGAAGTCACTGGCGGCAAGCGCATGGGCGGGAATGCCCGCCTGCTGCGCCCGCGTCAGGCCATAAGCGGCGGCACGGTTGCTGAACACGGCAGCGACGCTGCCGTGAATCTGCCCGCTTTCACAGGCGTCAAGGATGGACTGAAGGTTACTTCCGTTGCCGGAAATCAGTACAACCAGCTTTTTCATCCGTTAATAACCACACGCTCTTCAGCATCCGACGCTTTAATCACGCCGAGCTTCCAGGCTTTCTCGCCTGCGGCCTGCATCAGCGCAATCGCCTTGTCCGCCTCTGCCGGGCTCAGGGCAATGATCATGCCGACGCCGCAGTTAAAGGTGCGGTACATCTCGAAACGGCTGACGTTGCCCGCCTGCTGTAACCAGCTGAATACCGCCGGCCATTCCCAGCTCTTCTCGTCGATCACGGCCTGAGTATTGTCAGGCAGTACGCGCGGAATATTCTCCCAGAAGCCGCCGCCGGTCAGGTGCGCAATAGCGTGTACATCGACCTGCTCAATCAGGCTCAGGATATTTTTCACGTAGATGCGGGTCGGTTCCAGCAGATGATCAGCCAGCGGTTTGCCTTCCAGCGGTTCAGCCAGTGGATCCGTGTTGCTGACTTCCAGAATTTTGCGCACCAGCGAATAGCCATTGGAGTGCGGGCCGCTTGATCCGAGGGCGATCAGTACGTCACCATCCTGCACCTTGCTGCCATCAATGATTTCTGACTTTTCCACCACGCCGACACAAAAACCCGCCACGTCGTAATCTTCGCCGTGATACATGCCTGGCATCTCAGCAGTTTCACCGCCTACCAGCGCACAACCTGACTGCAGACACCCTTCGGCGATGCCGGTGATCACCGCAGAGGCGGTTTCCACATCCAGTTTGCCGGTGGCGTAGTAGTCGAGGAAGAAGAGCGGCTCAGCGCCCTGTACCACCAGGTCGTTAACGCACATCGCGACCAGGTCAACACCAATGGCATCGTGGCGTTTGAGATCCATCGCCAGGCGCAGCTTGGTGCCGACGCCATCGGTGCCGGAGACCAGCACCGGTTCACGGTATTTTTGCGGCAGCGCGCAAAGCGCACCAAAACCGCCCAGTCCACCCATCACTTCCGGGCGACGCGTCTTTTTCACTACGCCTTTAATACGGTCAACCAGAGCGTTACCAGCATCAATATCAACACCGGCGTCTTTGTAACTGAGAGAGGTTTTGTCGGTCACTGCGAGGTCCCCACGCGAATTGCGGTTGGTGGTTAAAATAAAGCGCGGCAATTCTATCAGTGCAGGCAAACGTTTGCGAGTCCGGGATTGCGCATCGGGCGATTTTCATTAATCCTCTATTTGTTCCGGTAAAAGCCGCGGCTTTGCGCAAGAGCAGGTGGCGCAGGGCGCAAAAGGCGGTATAATCCCGCGATTTTTTTTTAGCTCAACTCATTCCGGGAGAACACCAATGAAGATCGTGGAAGTCAGACACCCGCTGGTCAAACATAAACTGGGCCTGATGCGTGAGCATGATATCAGCACAAAGCGTTTTCGCGAGCTGGCCTCTGAAGTGGGCAGCCTGCTGACCTACGAAGCGACCGCCGATCTGGAAACAGAGCGCGTCACCATTGAGGGCTGGAATGGCCCGGTAGAGATCGACCAGATCAAAGGCAAAAAAATCACGGTGGTCCCGATTCTGCGTGCCGGCCTGGGCATGATGGAAGGGGTGCTGGAGCACGTTCCCAGCGCCCGTATCAGCGTGGTGGGTGTTTACCGTGATGAAGAAACCCTGGAGCCGGTTCCCTACTTCCAGAAGCTGGTCTCTAACATTGAAGAGCGCCTGGCGCTGGTGGTTGACCCGATGCTGGCGACTGGCGGTTCCATGATCGCCACCGTCGATCTGCTGAAGAAAGCGGGCTGCACCAGCATCAAAGTGCTGGTTCTGGTTGCCGCACCAGAAGGGATTGCCGCACTGGAGAAAGCGCATCCTGACGTCGAGCTTTACACCGCGTCAGTGGACCAGGGACTGAATGAAAAGGGTTACATCATTCCCGGGCTCGGCGATGCCGGGGACAAAATTTTCGGAACCAAATAAAACGCACAGCCGACCAGAGAGTCGGCTTTTTTTTGGCAAAAAACACCCCACGGATTCGGCCTGCCGCAAGGCGCACCGGCGTGCCTGCTGCTGTGCCTGAGGCCCGAATCGTCGGGGAAAAAATAAGGGGATAAATGATGACTCGTCGCGCCATTGGCGTCAGTGAACGACCGCCGTTACTGCAAACCATTCCACTCAGCCTGCAACACCTGTTTGCCATGTTTGGTGCCACGGTACTGGTACCCATTCTGTTTCACATCAACCCGGCGACAGTGCTGTTGTTTAACGGGGTCGGCACACTGATTTATCTCTTTATCTGTAAAGGCAAAATTCCCGCCTATCTGGGTTCGAGCTTTGCTTTTATCTCGCCGGTACTGCTATTGCTGCCGCTGGGTTATGAGGTCGCACTGGGCGGGTTTATTCTCTGCGGCGTGCTGTTTTGCATCGTGGCGCTGATTGTCAAACGCGCCGGAACCGGCTGGCTCGATGTGATGTTCCCTCCGGCGGCGATGGGTGCAATTGTCGCTGTCATCGGTCTGGAGCTGGCGGGTGTGGCCGCGAATATGGCGGGCCTGCTGCCAGCTGAAGGCAGTGCGCCCGACAGTAAAACTGTGCTGATCTCGCTGGTCACGCTGGCGGTAACCGTATTCGGTTCGGTGCTGTTCCGTGGCTTCCTGGCTATCATCCCAATTCTGGTCGGGGTCGTGGCGGGTTATCTGCTTTCCGCGTTTATGGGCATCGTGGACTGGAGCGGCGTGGTCAAAGCGCCCTGGTTTGCACTGCCGACCTTTTATACGCCGCGCTTTGAGTGGGTGGCGATGCTGACGATTCTGCCTGCGGCGCTGGTGGTCATTGCCGAGCATATCGGTCATCTGGTAGTCACCGCCAATATCGTGAAGAAAGATCTGATTCGCGACCCCGGCCTGCATCGTTCGATGTTCGCCAACGGTTTATCGACCGTCATCTCCGGCTTCTTTGGTTCCACACCCAACACCACCTACGGTGAAAACATCGGTGTGATGGCGATTACCCGCGTCTACAGCACGTGGGTGATTGGCGGCGCGGCGATTCTGGCGATTCTGCTCTCCTGCGTTGGCAAACTGGCGGCGGTGATCCAGGCGATCCCGGTTCCGGTTATGGGCGGTGTGTCGCTGCTGCTGTATGGGGTCATTGGCGCCTCCGGTATCCGGGTGTTGATCGAATCCAAAGTCGATTACAACAAAGCGCAGAATCTGATCCTCACCTCGGTGATCCTGATCATCGGGGTCAGCGGGGCGAAATTGCATATCGGCGCAGCGGAGCTGAAAGGCATGGCGCTGGCGACGATCGTCGGTGTCGGACTGGCATTGATCTTCCGGGTTATCTCGCTGCTCAGACCTGAAGAAGTGGTGCTGGAGGCTGAAGAACCGCGCGAGCAGTGATCGCCGCGAGCCTGACAGGATCCGGGGCAGGGACGCCCCATTCATCTCTTTCTGAAAACTGTGTTAGACTTCCCCCGATTTTTTGCTTGTTCTCTTGCTGAGGTGCTTCTGAACACGCCGGCACAATTGTCATTGCCACTCTATTTACCTGACGATGAAACCTTCTCCAGCTTCTGGCCGGGGGAAAACCCGTCGCTGATTGCCGCCCTGAAAGGCGCGCTCAACCAACAACATGGCAGCTATCTCTACTTCTGGTCACGCGAAGGCGGTGGGCGGAGCCATTTGCTGCATGCCGCGTGTGCCGAAATGTCCGCGCGCAGTGAAGCCGTGGGCTATGTTCCGCTGGATAAACGCACCTGGTTTGTTCCGGACGTTCTGGAAGGGATGGAGCAGCTGTCACTGGTCTGTATCGATAACATCGAGTGCATTGCAGGCGAGCCGGAATGGGAAATGGCGATCTTCGATCTCTATAACCGCATTCTGGAAACCGGTAACACGCGTCTGTTTATCACCGGCGATCGTCCGCCACGCCAGCTTAATCTTCAGCTGCCCGATCTCGCCTCGCGCCTTGACTGGGGGCAAATCTATCGCCTGCAGCCGCTTTCTGATGAAGATAAATTACAGGCGTTGCAGTTGCGTGCCGGGTTACGCGGATTTGAGCTGCCTGAAGATGTGGGTCGCTTCCTGCTGAAGCGACTCGATCGTGAAATGCGCACGCTGTTTGATACGCTGGATCGTCTTGATCGCGCCTCGATCAGCGCCCAGCGCAAACTCACCATTCCCTTTGTTAAAGAGACGCTCGGCCTTTAAAGAATGTCGAGCACCGCATCTGGCGGGCGGCCAATCCGCGCCTTATCGCCATTGATCACTATCGGCCTTTCAATCAGCACCGGATTCTCTACCAGCGCATCCAGCAGCGCACTTTCACCTTTGTCGTCAAGCGCCAGCTCGCTGTAGATCGCCTCTTTAGTTCGCATTAACTCGCGTGCGCTCTGCATACCCAGTTTCTGTAACAGGATTTGCAGCGTCTCGCGGTCGGGCGGCGTCTGCAGATAGAGCACCACATCCGGCTCAATTCCGCGGGCAGTCAGCAGCGCCAGTGTCTCGCGGCTCTTGCTGCAGCGCGGGTTGTGATAAATCGTCACCATCTCTGACTCTCCTTTCTTCTCTGTTCGCGACGTGCTGGCGGTGTGAGTGCTTAGCCTTTCTGATACTGCTTAAAGCGCTGTTGTAACTGGCGCAGCTGATCGATACGGGCATCGTAACGCGCCTGTTTCAGGCTGCCGAGCGGCACCTGTGCGCTGGCACTGCTCAGGGTGGTGATCGCCTGATCAAGCTGGCCATTCAGGGCCAGACTCTCTGCCCGCGCCGATAACTCTTCATCATTCAGTCCCTGCTGCGCCGAGGCCTGCGCCAGTAGATCCCAGCCGTTGGGATCATCTTTATTGGCCCAGGTGTAGCGGTTCAGAATACGGCTGGCATTGGCATACTGTTTCGCTTCAACGTAGGCATTGGCCAGATTGAGCTGCACCACCGGACTGTTTTTGGCACCGGTTGCGGCGGTGAGCAGGGCGATGGCCTGTTGTGGCTGATTCAGCCCGATATCAATGTCCGACATGATATCCAGGAACCAGACATTATTGGGCTGCTTCGCCAGCAGCGGGGTGATAATCCGTTTCGCATCGGCGTAACTTTTCGCCTGCAAAAACTGTATGGCTTTGCCATATTGTGACGCCATCTGCTCACGGGAATTGCCGCTGGCATACTGACTCAGCAGTTCGTCAGTAAGCTGATTGCGTCCGGTGGAGTACATGCCCAGCGACCGTACTTTTGCCATATAGAAATCTTCCGTGGATTGCACCACCACCGGCCGCATCTGATTAGCACGGTTGCGGGCATCCGCCAGACGACTGTCGGGCAGGGGATGCGTCAGCAGAATTTCAGGTGGCTTCGAAGAGAAGCGGCTCTGATCGGCCAGTTTTTGCAGAAAGTTCGGCATTGCCTGGGGATCGAAGCCAGCGCGCTGCAGCACCTGAATCCCGATGCGGTCTGCTTCCTGCTCATTGCCCTGCGTAAAGCTGATAATTCCCTGCTGCGTTCCCGCCAGAGTACCGGTCAGCGCGGCCATGCCCGCCTGCGGACTGGCCATCGCCAGCAGAATAGAGCCAAGCGCACCGACCCAGGTCAGTGGCGCGTTGCGCTTCTGATCTTCCATGGCACGCGCCAGATGGCGCTGGGTGACGTGCGAGATTTCATGTGCCATTACCGATGCCAGCTGGCTTTCATTGTCGGTAAAGCGGAACAGCGCTGAGTGCAGCACCACGTTGCCACCGAAAAAGGCAAAGGCGTTAAGTTCATCGTTCTGAATCAGAAAGAAGTGGAACGGCGTTTTCACCGAGTCGGCGTGAGAAACGAGTCGTTGCCCCAGCTGATTAATGTACTGATTGAGCAGCGGATCGTTGATTAGCGGCGCACTGGCGCGCAGCTGGCGCACATAGAAGTCGCCCATCTGCAATTCCTGATTAATTGATAGCGTCGAACCCGCCGTAGTACCAATATCGGGAAGTGAGTCACTGACATCGGCGTTAGCGGGTGTCAGAGTGGAGAAAATGAGCGTCGGAAGGAGCGCGGCGATCAGCGTTTTCTTTAACGAGTTCAACATGCCTGAATCCTGTAGAGAGGCCCTGAAAATGGACAGGTGCGCAGCGGGAATGTTCCGTTTTTCGCAGATAACGACGGTTCGTGACTATCTTAACCAGGGCCTCAAAAGAAAGAAATGTTGTTTTCTGGCAAATCGCCCGCCTGATTTGAGCAAGATCGCCGATTATGAAGAAAAAAATTGAGTATCCTGCCAGTTTAAACGGCAGTTAAACGAAAAAAAACTGGCGGGGTATTGCCGGGGTCGTCAGCGGTTATATTACGGCGTTGTTGTTTATTTACATTGCGCTTCGTTGAATCAGAGCAGAATCTGCTGCCAGACAACCGAAGCCAGTAAGCTTATTTTTATAAAGTTATGTAAATTCACTCAAAAAAACTGAACATGGCATGTGTTTTTCCAGGTCTACTCTGAAAAAATAGCGCACTCTGCGCCGCTAAATGCCTTTCAACCATTGATAAATCAAATCGTCTCTCCCGCCTTATTCCACATGTTCCAGATTAGCCTGGTTGTTATTTTTATATAATGAATAGCATCGAAAAGGAAAAAGGAGAAATAGTCAGGTCCACTCCAGATAAGACTTTTTATTTCTCATCATGAAACTTTTCGATTAATTCCGGCTGTGAATAATTCCAATAGTTATCAGCGCTGCGTTGACCTGAATTTACAGAGGCAAGAATTACACCTGCGCTGTGGTATAGATAGCCGACCTGATTCAATTCTGAATCTGCCAGACATAATATGCCGGAGAGAAGGGTTATGCGTTCAGTTGTTTCATACGCGTTAATCGCCATTATTGGCGGCGTCGTTGGCGCGGCTGTCACACAGAGTGGCGATATTTACGACAAAGTGACACGCCATTTTGCAACCGAGCCACAGGAAGCGCCCGGATTCTGGAGCACGCCGGCGATTGAAGGTTACGGAAAAATTCATTACGAGCCTGACGCCGCGTTTAAACCGGTGCCGGGCCTGAGTAACAAAATTGTTTTCCAGATTACCCGAAGTGACGGGGCGATGACCGCACCCAATCTGGGGCTGGAACGTGTAGCCAGGGTGGTCAATCTCTATATCGCCTCGGGTATTCCGGCTGACCAACTGAAGTTTGTGGTGTCAGTCACCGGAGATGCGACGCCCGCCATGCTGGACAATGCCCATTTCAAACAATTTTATGGCATCGAAAATCCAAACCTGAAGCTGATTAATGAGCTGAATCAGGCGGGAGTGAAAGTCTCGGTCTGCGATCAGTCCGTGGCATTCCATCACTATCCCAATAACTGGATTGATAAATCCGTGGTACATGCGCTTTCCAGTCCAACCACCGTATCAACCCTGCAAAATCAGGGATACGCGTGGCTGGCAATGTAATTCATATTTAAATAATTGGGAGAAACGTAAATGCGTCCAGCAGCTTTAGTGGTGATGGCAGCCGTTGCCGGATTTATTGGGGGCAATGTTTTACAGTTGCCGGAATTATACGATAAGGTCAGTGGGAAAATGGCAGATAATAAATCTGAGCCTGCTGATTTCTGGAGTACGCCAGCAATCGAGGGCTACGGAAAAATACATTATGTCGACACGCCCGCATTTAAACCCGGCACGACAGCGGGCCTGAGTAATAAAATTGTTTTCCAGATTAACCGTAATGAAGGCGATATTCGTAAGCCGAATCTGGGTCTGGAGCGCGTAGCGCGCGTCACCAACCTCTATTATGCGGCGGGTGTGCCACTCGACCAGCTGAAATTTGTGGTGTCGATTAACGGTGATGCAGTGTCATCAGCGCTGAATAATGATCAGTTCAGCAAAGCTTATGGCGTCGATAACCCGAACCTGAAGCTGATCAGCGAGCTGAAAAAAGCGGGCGTTCAGGTCACTATCTGTGATCAGTCTGTCGCGTTTCATCAGCTTGATCGCAACTGGATTGACCCGATGGTCACTCATACCATCTCCAGCGGCACCACCGTTGCCACCCTGGAAAACAGCGGTTACGCCTTCCTGATGCTTTAACTCTCCAGCAGCGGCGTCACTGCCGCTGTCATCTGTCAGTCAACTTCCTGAGATACGCCTGTCATATAACGCCACTAGTTTAGACCGCAATGAGATCGATCTCATTGACGATAAACGAGGCAGACATGACCGATTTAATCAGCGTAGCCAGACTGGCAGGGGTTTCCCGCGCAACCGCTGCGCGCGCCTTCTCTGATCCTCATCTGCTTAAACCGGGTACGCTGCAAAAGGTGCTTGCCGCTTCAGAACAGATAGGTTTTCGGCCGAATTACATTGCCCGTCAGCTCCGTACCCGCCACTCCACCACGCTCGGTGTACTGCTGCCTTCTCTGCTCAATCCGGTTTTTGCCATGCAATTGCAGGCGATGGAGCAGCAGGCGCAGCAGGCAGGCTATGCGTTGCTGGTGGCGACCAGTGATTATCAGGCTGAGCGGGAAGCAGCCATTGTCGAACATATGCTGCACCAGCGTGTTGCCGGTCTGGTACTGACGGTGGCAGACGCCGACCGCAGTGCGCTGCTGCCCACACTGGCGGCAGCGAAGATGCCATTTGTACTGACCCACAGCGTGCCGCAACAGCACGCATGGCCTGCTTTGCACGTCGACAACCGCAAAGCGATGGCCGAAGCGACCACCCATCTCATCTCTCTGGGTCACCGTCACATCGTGATGGCCGCAGGCCCAATGCAGCAATCCGATCGCGCACGTCTTCGCTTTCTTGGCTACTGCCAGGCCATGCAGCAGGCCGGTCTGACACCGCAGGCGATGGTTGAGATGCCGAGCCATATCCACTCCGATTTCAAGCCGCTGCTGCCGCTGATGAATGCACCTTCGCCGCTGACTGCAGTGATTTGCAGTAACGATCTGCTGGCTATCAGCCTGCTGGGGGCAGCTGCACGTGCAGGTGTCAGCGTGCCGCATCAATTGTCAGTGATCGGTTTCGACGGCATTGCGCTGGGCGAACAGCTTTCACCGTCACTGGCGAGCGTGGTTCAGCCGATTGCGCTGATGGGAACGCTCGCCATTGATCTGCTTCTGAATCCGGGCAGTGAAACCCACCTGCTGCCCCATCATTTACGGATCGGGGAGAGTATCGCCCCGGCATTTTATGGCTCTTCTTCAGGGAAACATCATGTCACTCACGTTTAATCTCAGATATATCGCCAGCGCGGCGCTGCTGGCCGGCTGCACGCTGACCAGTTCATGGGTCCAGGCGGCGGAAAATGCGATCTGCTACAACTGCCCGCCTGAGTGGGCCGACTGGGCCACGCAGCTTCAGGCGATTGAAAAAGCGACCGGGATTCATGTGCCACAGGACAATAAAAACTCGGGTCAGGCGCTGGCGCAGCTGGTGGCAGAGAAAAATAATCCGGTTGCCGACGTGGTCTATTACGGCGTCAGCTTCGGCATTCAGGCTGTCAGTGCTGATGTGGTCAGCGCGTATAAGCCGGCTCACTGGGATGAAATCCCGGCCGGTATGAAAGATCCGGCGGGCAAATGGGTAGCGCTGCACTCCGGCACCATGGGCTTTATGGTGAATGTTGATGCGCTGGGTGGCGCGCCGGTGCCACGATCCTGGGATGATCTTCTGAAGCCGGAATATAAAGGCATGGTGGGTTATCTTGATCCGGCCAGTGCCTTTGTGGGCTATGTGGCCGCAGTCGCGGTGAATCAGGCCAAAGGCGGCAGCCTGCATGACTTCACTCCCGCCATCAACTGGTTCAAAGCGCTGCAGCGCAACCAGCCCATTGTGCCTAAGCAGACCGCCTATGCACGGCTGATTTCAGGCGAAATCCCGATTCTGATCGACTATGACTTCAACGCCTATCGCGCCCGCTACAAAGATCACGCCAATGTCGAGTTTGTTATCCCGAGTGAGGGAACGGTGACGGTGCCGTACGTTATCAGCCTCGTGAAGAACGCGCCGCATCCGGCCAACGGTAAGAAAGTGATCGATTTCGTGCTGTCCGATGCGGGTCAGGCAATCTGGGCCAATGCCTGGCTGCGTCCGGTACGGGCTGGCGCGATGTCACCTGAGGCGAAAAAATATTTTCTGCCTGACAGTGATTATGCGCGCGCCCACACGGTCGATTATCAGCAGATGGCCGATGCACAGAAGGGCTTCTCCGCCCGCTATCTGAGTGAGATTCGCTGATGTCACTTTCAGACATTAATTCCTTAACCACGGGCGGGCCGCTTCGGCATCGGCTCCGCCCGCTGGGGGCAAACTGGCAGTGGATGCTGTTGCCTGCGCTGCTCTTCTTTGCTGCCTTCTGGCTGCTGCCGTTTGCCCGCCTGTTGCAGATCGGCATGACGGAGGATCGCACCACGCACCACAGTGGCTACTGGACGGTAATCAGCCAGCAACAATATCTGCAAAGCCTGCTGAATACCGTCCTGCTCTCGGCGGCGGTGACGCTGGTTACGCTGCTGATTGCGGCGGTGGTGGGCTGCTTTCTGGCACGGCAGCGCTTTACCGGGCGAGGAACGCTGCTGGCGCTGCTGACCTTTCCGCTGGCTTTTCCTGGCGTGGTGGTGGGATTTCTGATGGTTATGCTGGCGGGGCGTCAGGGTGTGCTGGCGCAACTCAGTCTCAGCCTGTTTCATGAACGCTGGGTTTTCGCCTATTCACTCAGCGGCTTATTTGTTGGCTATCTCTACTTTTCGCTGCCGCGTGCCATCGTAACGCTGGTGGCGGCCAGTGAGAAACTGGATAGATCGCTGGAAGAGGCGGCCCGTTCACTGGGTGCCAGCCAGTGGCGCATCATCATAGACATCATCATACCCGGACTGAAACCGGCGCTGCTTTCCTGTGGTGCACTCTGTTTCGCCACCAGTATGGGCGCGTTTGGCACCGCCTTTACGCTGGGTACCGAACTCGCTGTGCTGCCGCTGACCATTTACGGTGAGTTCACCAATTACGCTAACTTTGCCACTGCGGCGGCACTCTCAGTCGTGATGGGCGCCGTGGCCTGGCTGGCGCTGATGCTGGCTAATGGCCTTGCGCGCCGGAAGGAGCATGAATCATGAAACGACGGGGTCTCTTCTGGCTGCAGGTGGCGATCACCAGCCTCACAGCACTGTTTATGATCGTGCCGGTCATGCTCTCGATGCTGGCGGGTGTTACACAGAACTACTTCGCGGGCCTGCGCAGCGGCCTGACACTGAAGTGGGTGGAGCAGGTGTGGCAGATGTATGCCGACACCTTCTGGCTGTCATTACTGATTGCGCTGAGCTGTCTGGCGGTGACGGTCATTGCTGGCATACCCGCCGCCTGGGGCTTACTGAAGTCACCGTCACGCTGGGCCTCGCGTATTGAGGAGTGTCTGATGCTGCCGGTGGCGTTGCCGGGCCTCGCCACCGCGCTGGGCATCATTCTGCTTTACGGTCAGTTCAGTGCGTTGCGCGACAGCTGGCTCTTTATCCTGATCGGCCATGTGCTTTTTACACTGCCCTTCATGATTCGCCCGGTGCTGTCGGTGATGCAGGCGATTGATCTTCCGCGCCTGGAAGAGGCCGCCGCCAGCCTGGGGGCGAGTTTCTGGCGTCGCTTTTTTACTGTGGTCGTTCCGAACTGCCGTAACGGCATTCTGGCGGGTGCATTTATGGTCATTACCCTGTCGGTGGGGGAGTTCAACATTACCTGGATGCTCCACACACCGCTGACCAAAACGCTGCCGGTGGGGCTGGCCGACAGCTACACCTCCATGCGGCTGGAAGTCGGGTCCGCCTACACGCTGATCTTTATCATGATGATTTTACCGCTGCTGCTGTTGCTTAACGCCTGTAATCACTGGCTGGAACGGCAAACGTCGCGGCAGCAGAGAGAGGAAACTGTATGAATGAGGCCATCAATGTGACGCTGCGCCACTGCTCGCGTCGCTTTAATCAGCAGGTCGCGCTGCATCCGCTCGATCTGCGCGTGCACGCCGGAGAAACGCTGGTTCTGCTGGGACCGTCGGGCTGCGGCAAAACCACGCTGCTGCGCATTATCAGTGGCCTGGAAAGCAGCGATCCGCCGGGCGAGATCTGGTTTGATCAACGTAACGTTACCGCGCTGCCGATTGAGAAACGCAATGTCGGCATGGTGTTCCAGAACTACGCGCTGTTCCCGACACTTAACGTGGCGCAGAACGTCGCCTATGGCCTGAAGGTGCAGGGCGTGCCGCGTGCCGAGCGAGAGGCGCGGGTTGCAGAGATGCTGGCGCTGGTTGATCTGACGCCTCTGGCACATCGCGCGATTGATAAGTTGTCCGGCGGGCAGAAACAGCGTGTGGCGCTGGCACGTGCGCTGGCCGCCCGGCCTAAAGTGCTGCTGTTTGATGAGCCGCTGGCGGCGCTTGATGCCAGGCTGCGCGACCGACTGCGTCTGGAGATCGGTGCGCTGCTTAAGCGGCTGGCGATCACCGCCGTTTACGTCACGCATGATCAGCAGGAGGCGATGGCGCTGGGCGATCGCATCGCAGTGATGGAGCAGGGCCGTCTGGTGCAGCTTGATACCCCGCAGGGCATTTATCAGCGTCCTGCCTCCCGCTTTGTGGCCGATTTTGTGGGTGCGATTAACTGCGTAGCGCACGACCCGGAAGGCCATCCTGTGCGTTTTTGCCGCCCGGAAGATGTTCTGCTGGCCGATGATACGCGCTATGCCCAGCGCGGCGTGGTGGTGGGCAGTATGTTTCTCGGCGCTTCACAGCGCTTACTGATTGATATCGGACTGGATAATCCCATTCAGGTCGATCGTCATGCGCGCGAAATCTGGCAGGCGGGGCAGCGTATCAGCTGGTCGCTGACCAGCCACGCCGCGCTGGAATTCAGTTGCTAAGGAGTCTGTTGTGTCTCTTCAACCCACATTGATTGCTCAAATCAGCGATCTGCATATCAAGGCCCATGGCCGCCTCTCATACAAACAGGTCGATACCCATGCGGCGTTACTGCAGGTTATCGATACCCTCAACTCGCTGCAGCCGCGACCTGATGCAGTGGTAATTACCGGCGATCTGGTCGATTTTGGCAGGCCGGATGAGTATCAGACTTTGCGGGAAGCCCTGCAGCGCCTGCAACCGCCGTTTTATCTCATGGCGGGCAATCACGACGACCGCGAGGCGTTGCGGGCTGCCTTCCCTGATCACGGCTATCTGCAATCCGGACCCACACTGAACTGGCAGCTGAGTGTGGGCGGCGTCAGGTTGATTGCCCTGGATTCCAGCGTACCGCAACAGCCGTGGGGTGAGGTAGATGAGGAACAGTTAGAATGGCTGGACCAGGCGCTGGGCATGTCCGCGGATCAGCCCACCCTGGTCATGCTGCACCATCCGCCTTTTGCCTGCGGCATTGCGCATATGGATCGGCAACGGTTACGCCATCCGCAGGCTTTTGAGGCGATCATTGCCCGTCATCCGCAGGTAGAACGGGTCTTGTGTGGACATCTGCATCGCAGCCTGCAGACCCGCTTTGCTGGCACGCTCGCCTGTGTCGCGCCGGGCGTATCGCATCAGGTCGCGCTGGATCTGCATCCGGAGGGGCCCGCGCACTTTATCCTGGAGCCGCCCGGCTATTTACTGCATTGCTGGCAACCCGGAGAGGGAATGGTCACACATCAGTGCGCGATTGGCCATTTTTCAGGACCCTGGCCATTTTACGATAGTCAGGGATTAATCGATTAGTGCCAGCTAAATCTGTATTAAGCGGGGTAAAATTTGTCTTAGTGCTGCTCAAAAATGCCGACACAGTGTAGACTTAAGCCCGGATATCAGGGCCTCTGGCACACTTAAAAAAATAATCAGGCATTCACGACATGACACTCATCTTCGGCGCGGCGACGCCATGCTAAAGCACATCCGGCCCAAGGCCGATTTGCGCAATCTGATCGCCCTGCTGGTGATTGTCAGCATTGTTATCACACTCGCGAACGCGCTCTACGCTACCTGGCGGGTTCAGCGCCAGGTGCTTATTGACACCACGCTTGAGGCTAACCGGGCGTATGCCGCCAAGCTCGCCTCAACCAGTGAAATTTTCTTCCAGCTGGCGCAGTCTCAACTTCATTACAGCGCCAATCAGCTCAGCCGTGACTTTACTAATCAGGGGCTGCTGAACAATGAAGTCAATCGACTGCGTGAGCAGACCACCAGTTTCAACTCCGTCGCGATCGTGGATGCGCAGGGCGTGATCAAAGCAATTTCCCCCGAGTCACTGACGTTACAGGGTATGCACCTCACCAGTGACGCCTCGCGAGAGGCGCTGACCCTGCGACAGCCGATCATCAGTAAACCCTCCCTTTCTGCCGCCAATAATCTGCTGGTTTTTGTCTCATGGCCTGTCTGGAGTCCCGAGGGTGACTACCTGGGCTACATCGGCGGCACGATCTACCTGAAGAAGAAAAGCATACTCAATGCGCTGCTGGGTGAGCAGTTCTATCGCGATGGCACAACGGTTTATGTGCTCGATAGCAACAATGAGGTGTTGTATCACCAGAATCGTCAACTGATTGGCAAAACGCTGCCTGCCATCGTCAATCCGCGTGATGACCAGACCAATGGCTCGCTGATGCTTGCCGGTCCGGGTAATGCCACACAGCTGGCGGGCTTTGCCGTGGTGCCGACGACAGGCTGGACAGTGGTAGCGTTGAAGCCGATTAACGTCACACTGGATCCGCTGTCCGGTCTGTTGATGAAAGTGCTGAAAAATTCTGTGCCGTTCGCGCTGCTGACTCTGCTGGTGGCCTTAGTCATGGCACGTCTGATTGCCCGGCCACTCTTCCAGCTGGCGCGTAAAGCCAGCCGGATGGATGCGCAGGGCGTATCAAAAGAAATTGGCGGCATCACCGCCTGGTATTTTGAAGCGGCCCAGGTAAAGCGTGCGCTGCTCACCGGTATTGGGCTGGTGCAGGATAAAATTGGTCGGCTTAACTCAGAAGCGCAGACCGATCCGCTGACTCAGGTACTCAATCGCCGGGGTCTGAATGCGGTGCTGGAGTACTATCGGACCCTGCGCCAGCCTTTTTCGGTTCTGGCACTGGATATCGATCATTTCAAAAACGTTAATGACAGCTGGGGCCACGACGTGGGCGACCGGGTCATTCAGCAGGTGGCAAGTACGCTGCGTGCCAGCGCCCGTCAGTCTGATGTGGTCTGTCGCAATGGCGGAGAGGAGTTTCTGATGCTATTGCCAGGAACGGCCCTGGATGAGGCGCAGATCATCGCAGAACGCGTACGGGTGGGCATTGCTGAAGCCTGGCTGACTGACGTGGGGCGCATTACCTTGTCTATTGGCGTGGCGGCCTGGAATGGTTCGCAGGATGCGGGACTGGAAAACAGCCTGAAACAGGCGGATGCGGCGCTCTATGAGGCGAAGAGTGCCGGACGTAACTGTGTGATCGTTGCCGACTCCTAGTCGGGTGAAACCGGATGTTTCATTACGGCAGGGTAAACGTGCGGGAAAAAGAGAAGCAGGGGCGCGGCGGTCAGACTAACGCGCCCCTTAACATCAGGCTGATTTGACGTAATCCAGCACCATGTCGTGGTGATTCGACGTCTTAAAGTTATCAAACACTTTTTCGATCTTGCCCTCGGCATCAACCAAAAAGCTGATGCGATGAATACCGTCATAGGTTTTCCCCATAAACGTTTTTTCACCCCAGACGCCAAACGCCTGGCAGACTTCATGATTTTCATCTGACAGCAGCGTAAAGTTCAGCAGCTCTTTTTCGACAAACTTTGACAGTTTTTCCGGTTTGTCGGTGCTGATACCCAGCACTTCCACGCCCGCTTTTTTCAACTCATCCATGTTGTCACGCAGACCGCACGCCTGCACGGTGCAGCCTGGTGTCATCGCTTTCGGGTAGAAGTACACCAGAACGCGCTGTCCCTGGAAGTCGGTCAGATTCACGTGTTCGCCGTCCTGGTCAGGCAGGCTAAATGCGGGTGCAGTATCTCCGGCTTTCAGTGGATTCATCACATCTCTCCATTTTCTTATTCAGGCTGTGGGTAATACACCATCCGGCCAGAAACGGCCAGCAGCAACATTACCATCAGGGGGTATTTCACCACATAGCCGAGCATTCAGGCGTCAGTAATGTGGAGAAATAACTCCGGTTTAAGGACCAAAGCTTAGCGTATCGCGCTGACAGGTTCGCTGCTGTCGGCGTCTGAGACACTGTAGAGACGTAGCGTTCCCTGGGCATTCAGCTCCTGGCACAGGGTATTAAAAGCCTGCTCAAACGACGTGCCACGGGTTCGCGTTGGACTGTGGGCCGTCATTTGAATATAGAGTGTCGGTGGCAATTCGTGTTGCGCAGGTGTGATTCGCGACACCAGTTCGGCCACGTTCATCTGATGCTTATCAATAAGATCGGTGAAACGCTCAATAATATGCGGCGAATCGGCCACTTCAACCTGGATGAATGCGGTGTCGGGCATCGGCGGACGAAGCCGGGCATTGGTTCGCTTCATGACGATCAGCAGCTCCAGCTCTGCGCCTTTCAGCGGCAATGTCGATTCAATCAGTGTGATTGCGTTCCAGCTGCCCGACAGCAGCATAATAAACGTGAACTCATCCCCGAGCATGGCAAGACGGCTATCTTCAATATTACAACCGCAGCTGCTGACGTGTCGGGTAATGGTGTTGACGATACCCGGACGGTCAACACCAAGCGCGGTGATCACCAGATGATGGGGCTGAGATTGCGGCAAAATGGCTTTTCCTCTGCTTTCGCTAATAACCATAAGGTAAACATAAAAAAAACTGCTGACAAGCGCGGGAATGGCGTGGCTTGCTTGCTTTTCCCTAAGTGTAAAACGTACCATGAAGCACTTGTTTGTCGAGGGGATCGCCAATGTTTACGGGAAGTATTGTTGCACTCGTTACGCCAATGGATGACAACGGTAATGTCTGCCGGTCGAGTCTGAAAAAACTGATTGATTATCATGTCGCCAGCGGCACCGCGGCGATCGTTTCCGTCGGCACCACAGGCGAATCTGCAACCCTGAGCCATGAAGAACATGGTGATGTGGTGATGCTGACCCTGGAACTGGCTGATGGCCGTATCCCGGTGATAGCCGGAACCGGTGCAAACGCCACCGCTGAAGGCATCTCTCTGACGAAGCGTTTTGAAAATTCCGGCGTGGTGGGTTGCCTCACCGTGACGCCTTATTACAATCGTCCGACCCAGGAAGGGCTGTTCCAGCACTTCAAAGCGATTGCGAATAGCACCAGCCTGCCACAGATGCTGTATAACGTTCCCTCGCGCACCGGTTGTGACATGCTGCCGGAAACCGTTGCCCGCCTGGCCGAAATCAAAAATATTATCGGAATCAAAGAGGCAACCGGGAACTTATCGCGTGTTAGTCAGATCCAAGAGCTGGTAAATGAAGATTTCATTCTGGTGAGTGGCGATGACGCGACTGCGCTGGACTTTATGCAACTGGGCGGTAAAGGCGTCATTTCGGTGACCGCAAACGTCGCTGCACGCGAAATGGTTCAACTGTGTCAACTTGCACAGCAGGGCAATTTCGTTGAGGCACGCCGCCTGAATCAGCGTCTGATGCACCTGCACCAGACGCTTTTCTGTGAACCCAATCCTATCCCGGTGAAATGGGCTGCGAAACAGCTAGGATTAATCGCTAACGACACGCTGCGTCTGCCAATGACGCCACTGACTGCAGCTGGCCAGCCGAAAGTGGAGCAGGCGCTGGTGAAAGCGGGTTTGCGATAATTTAGGGAGTTTGAATGAATTACTCAGTAAAGCGGTCAACAGTAGCCACAGTGGTGGGGCTTTCTACCCTGATGCTGTTGTCGGCCTGTTCAAGTGATCAGCGTTATAAGCGCCAGGTCAGTGGTGACGAATCTTATCTTGAAGCCAGTCAGTTAAGTGAACTGAAAGCGCCGGCCGGCATGATCCTGCCGGTACAGCGTGGTGATTACGATGTACCGCGCACCAGCAGTCAGGCACCGACCGGCAAGCAGCTCGACATTCGTCCACCTGCCCAGCCGCTGGCCCTGATGAACGGCACCCGTGCGCAGTTCAGCAACAACACGGGCGCACTGATGATTGATAGTAGCCGTGGTTCAGTCTGGCCACGCGTCGTGAGCGTCGTGCAGTCAAACAATTTCGCGATTGCTTCACGTAATGACGCCGGCCAGCAGCTGACGACCGACTGGGTCCAGTGGAATCGTGCTGATGAAGATCAGCAGTATCGTGGTCGCTACCAGATCAGTGTGCAGTCGCAGAGCTATCAGCAGCAGCTCACCGTACGTCTGCTGGAGCTGCAGCAGGCGGGTAAAACCGTTACCTCACCTGTGCAGATCCAGCGCTATACCGCGCAGATGCTGAATGAAATCAGCACCGGTCTGGACAAGATTGATACCGCCAGTGAAAACGCGGCGGCAGGTCGGGTGAGTGGGGCTATTGATGTGCAGAGCGGCGCAGATGATACCGGCCTGCCAATGCTGATCCTGCGCACGCCATATAATGTGGCGTGGCAGCGTCTGCCTGAAGCGATGAAACGCGTTGGGATGGAGGTGACGGATACCACTCGCTCAACGGGTAGCATGAAAGTGACCTACAAGTCACTGAGCAGCAGCGACTGGGATTCCATTGGCGCAAAAGACCCGGAATTACCTGACGGTGATTACAAAGTGCAGGTCGGTGATTTGGACAACCGCACCAGTCTGCAATTTATCGACCCGAAAGGGCATGTGCTGACCCAGTCGCAGAACGATGCGCTGGTGGCCGTGTTCCAGGCGGCGCTGAACAAATAAAGTTGCCTCAGGCCGGAGATTCTCCGGCCTTTTTATTTTGTTTTTGGCATAATAGCGCGCGGCGAAGTAAACGATTGCGTCAAGGCAATCGCCGCAGCGGCACTGGCCGCTGAACACCCGTTATTTCAAGTCTGGAGTGAATAAGATGCAAAAGCGAGCTGAGTTGTATCGCGGTAAAGCGAAAACCGTATACAGCACCGATAATCCGGATCTGCTGATACTCGAATTCCGCAACGATACGTCAGCAGGTGATGGCGCCCGAATTGAGCAATTTGATCGCAAAGGAATGGTTAACAACAAGTTTAACCACTTCATCATGACCAAATTGCAGGAAGCGGGTATTCCAACCCAGATGGAAGCGCTGCTGTCTGATACCGAAGCGCTGGTGAAGAAGCTGGAGATGGTGCCGGTAGAGTGCGTGGTCCGTAACCGCGCCGCAGGTTCGCTGGTAAAACGTCTGGGCGTGGAAGAGGGCATTGTGCTCAATCCCCCGCTGTTTGATCTTTTCCTCAAAGATGATGAAAAGCATGACCCGATGGTCAACGAATCCTACTGCGAAACTTTTGGCTGGGTCAGCAAGCAGAACCTGGCGCGGATGCAGGAACTGACCTTTAAAGCCAACGAAGTGCTGAGCAAGCTGTTCGACGATGCGGGTCTGATTCTGGTTGATTTCAAACTTGAGTTTGGTCTGTTTAACGGTGAAGTCACGCTGGGCGATGAGTTTTCGCCAGATGGTGCACGCCTGTGGGACAAAGAGACCCTGGATAAAATGGACAAAGACCGTTTTCGCCAGAGCCTGGGCGGCGTAGTCGAAGCTTATGAAGCAGTGGCACAGAGGCTGGGCGTAAAACTCGACTGAGTCAGCCTGCAGTGCAGTAAGTAAGCAGAATAAAACGGAGAGCCCAGGCTCTCCGTTTTCATTTCAGCCTAAAGCTGGTGATTGCCCGGTCACGCAACTAAAATCATGCCATCTGAAAAAAATGACTGAGGGAAGAGAGCATGCGCTGGCAAGGGCGTCGCGAAAGCGACAATGTAGAGGACCGTCGCGATCAATCGTCCGGTTTAGGTGGCGGAGGCCGTCAGATTCGTCTGCCGCGCGGCAAAGGCGGTATCATCCTGTTGGTGGTGGTGGCTATTGCAGGTTATTACGGTTATGACCTTACCGCGCTGCTGACGGGTGGGGACGTTGCACCAACCAGCCAGCAGCAACAGCGCAGCGTCAGCACCAATGATGACGAGGCTGCAAAATTCACTAAGGTGATTCTTGCGACCACGGAAGATACCTGGGGCAAGCTGTTCAAACAGATGAACAAACAGTATGTTGCACCAAAGCTGGTGATGTATCGCGGGGCAACCCGAACCGGCTGCGGCACAGGCCAATCCGTGATGGGACCCTTCTACTGTCCAGCCGATCAGACTGTCTACATCGATCTCTCTTTCTATGACGAGATGAAAAACAAACTCGGCGCTGACGGCGACTTCGCCCAGGGCTACGTTGTCGCGCATGAAGTGGGCCACCATGTTCAGAAACTGCTGGGTATTGAGCCTAAAGTACGTGAAATGCAGCAGGGCGCGAGCCAGACGCAGGTCAATCAGCTCTCTGTGAAAATGGAATTGCAGGCAGACTGTTTTGCCGGTGTCTGGGGACACTATATGCAGCAAGAGAACATCCTTGAAGCAGGGGATTTGCAGGAAGCGCTGAACGCCGCAGAGGCGATTGGCGATGACCGTCTGCAGCAGAAGGGTCAGGGCCGCGTAGTGCCGGACAGCTTTACCCATGGCACCTCTGAGCAACGCTACACCTGGTTTAAGCGCGGATTTGATGGTGGCAATCCAGGACAGTGCAACACCTTCGCCAGCAACTGATGATCGCAACACAGTCTATGCAGCAGGCCGGTGTGCGTCGCCTGGCCGTGATCAGCGGCGACCCGGACTGGTGCCTGGAGCGTGCTGCAGAGTGGCATGACGCGTTGCCAGGCGACTGGCTGGTGCTAAGCCCGGAGCCGCTCTTCTCTGCTTCCTCTGGTGAGTCACTTATGCACAAACAGCCAGGCGCGGTTCGCACGCTGCTTGGCCGTGAATTTCGTCATGGGATATTCGATGCCCGCCAGGGCTTTCATGCCGAGGCTTTCGCTGCGCTGGCTGGCACGCTCACCGCAGGTAGCTGGCTGTTACTGCTGGTCCCGCCCTGGGAAGGGTGGTCGCAGCAGCCTGACACCGACAGCCTGCGCTGGGCCGATGTCGCTCAGCCCATCCCAACACCCCATTTTGTTCACCATCTGCAACAGCTGATCCTGGCGGATGACCAGGTACTGCTGGAGCGGCAGCATCAGCCATGCCGTTTTCCGGTGCAGCCTGACTGGCCAGAATGGCACTGTCAGGCCCCGCAACAGCAGCAGGCGATACTCGATCAACTGATGAGACTGCCATCGGGGATCGCGGTGCTGACCGCCGCCCGTGGACGGGGTAAATCGGCGCTGGCGGGGATGCTGGCCCGCCAGAATCGCCATTGTCTGGTCACGGCACCCGCGAAAGCTTCAACGGAGGTGCTGGCCACCTTTGCCGCTGAGCATTTTCACTTTATGGCGCCGGATGCACTGCTGGCGCTGGAGCCGCCGCCCGAGGCGGATTGGCTGATTGTGGATGAAGCGGCGGCGATACCGGCCCCGCTACTGCAGGCGCTGGTCAGCCGGTATCCCCGTGTGCTGCTCACCACCACTGTACAGGGCTACGAAGGCAGCGGGCGCGGCTTTATCCTTAAGTTCTGCGCCGGGCTTACCGGGGTGCACTACTACACGCTGGACGAGCCGCTGCGCTGGTCGCGTTGTGATCCGCTGGAGCAGTGGCTGAATCAGGCGCTGCTGTTTGACGATGCCAGCGCGACGGCACCCGATTCTCCGGCCACACCGCATCCTGTTGAACGTCACGATTTCAGCACGCTGGAAGCCGCCTATCGCCTGCTCACCAGCGCGCACTATCGCACGTCGCCACTTGATCTGCGCCGCCTGCTGGATGCGCCGGGTATGACGTTGTGGCGGGCGGGCGAGACACCTGCATTACAGGGTGCACTCTGGCTGGTGGAGGAGGGCGGTCTTGAGCCAGCACTGGCGCAGGCGGTCTGGGCGGGCACCCGGCGACCACGCGGGAATCTGGTGGCGCAATCTCTGGCTGCCCACGCCGGTCTTGCCGAAGCGGCAATCCTGCGCTCGCAACGAATCAGCCGTGTTGCCGTGGCAACGGAGAGCCGTCGCCGCGGAATCGGTCAGCAGCTTGTGGCCGCCGCGGCCCGTGCGGCTGCAGAACACGACTACCTCTCTGTCAGCTTCGGCTACACTGAATCACTCTGGGCGTTCTGGCGCGCCTGTGGTTTTACTCTGGTGCGAATAGGCAGCCAGCGCGAAGCCAGCAGCGGCTGCTATGCGGCAATGGCTATTCTGCCCTGTTCTGCTGCGGGCAGGGCATTAGCGCGCCGGGCGGCAGAACAGCTGGCGCGTGACTGGCCACTGTTGCGACAACATATCGCGCTGGACCTGCAGTTTGATCAGATCCCAGATAATGGATTAACAGCCCAGGATATGCATCTGGCCATCGGTTTTGCCTGGGCGCAGCGGCCCCTGGAGGCGAGCCTGCCGGTATTGCAGCGTCTGGCAGAAGCCAGTGTCGCGCCCGCCCCGTTATTGGCCGCAGTCGTTGCCGCCCCCGATGCGCTAAGCGAGCTTGCCCGGCAGGCAGGCGTGAGTGGCCGTAAAGCGCTGGTCGCGGTGTTACGTCAGCAGGCAGCAACAGCGCTCCAGAGCCTGGGCGTGACTGCGGACTGACTGCACCGGCCGTTGAAATAATTCGACCAGCTGGTTCAAATTATCCCCATATCATTTTTTGCTACGCGGCGTAGAGTGAACACAGGAGGTCAACAACATGACACTGAAATATGTAATCGTTCAACAGCCTGCTACCACAGCACAGCTGTTTCTGCTCTACCATGGCGTTGGCGATAACCCGGATTCAATGGGTGAGATTGGTCACTGGTTTGCGAAAACCTTCCCCGACGCGCTGGTGGTGTCCGTTGGCTCGCCTGGCGCGGTTCGTCAGTGGTTTGGCGAAACTGACCTGCACGATCAGACTATCCAGCAGCGGGTTGATGCGGCGATGCCGCAGTTTGTCGAGTCGGTGCGTCACTGGCAAAAAAAGAGCGGCGTGCGGGCGGAAGCGACAGCCTTAGTCGGTTTTTCCCAGGGTGGCAGTATGGTGCTGGAAGGCGTCAAAGCGAATCCTGATCTGGCGGGCCGCGCGGTGGTGTTCAATGGCAGGTTTATCACGCTGCCGGAGAAAGCCAGTACCCGCACCACGATTCATCTGATCCACGGTGATTATGATGAGCAGATCCCGTTGCACCATGCACAGGAGGCGGAGCAGCGGCTGACCGCCCGCGGGGGCGACGTCACTCTGGACATCGTTGACGATCTGGCGCATGCCATCGATCACCGCAGTATGGAACTGGCGCTGAATCATCTGCGTTATACGGTGCCAAAACGCTACTTTGATGAGGCGTTAAGCGGCGCAAAACCCGGTGACGATGACGTTATCGCGTTGATGTAAAAATGCCCCTGCAGAGCAGGGGCATTTTCGTTTACTTCTTCTTCGGCCAGTTATCGTCGTCATCCCATTTATCGTTGAAATCACGATGCGGCGGCAGGTCTGGTTTGTTATCCATAAACTTCTTGTGATCGATGCGTTTCAGATCTTTATAAACGTTCATCAGCACGCCAACCATCAGCAGGATCACCAGGATCCACCAGTAATCTTTAATAAATTCCATTTGCTGCTCCTTAACATCGCCATCAGGCGATCAGTTGTTCCATGATGCGTTGGTACATCCGGCTCAGCATCTGCAGATCTGAAGCTTTCACACACTCATTGATTTTATGAATGGTGGCATTTACCGGTCCCAGTTCAACCACCTGCGCCCCCATCCGGGCAATAAACCGGCCATCAGAGGTTCCACCCGTAGTCAGCAGCTGCGGCTTAATTTCATTATAGTGCGCGACAGCTTTTACGACGGCATCAACCAGCTTACCGCGCGTGGTCAGGAAGGGTTGACCCGAAAGTTTCCACTCAATGGTGTAACGCAGCTGGTGACGATCCAGCAATGCTTCGACGCGCTGGCGAATCAGCTCATCAGTGAGTTCAGTGCTGAAGCGGAAGTTAAACTGCACAAACAGCTCACCAGGGATCACGTTGTTACTGCCGGTGCCCGCCTGGACATTGGCAATCTGCATGCTGGTTGCCGGGAAGAACTCATTTCCCTGATCCCACTCCGTGGCGACCAGCTCATTCAGTGCTGGCATTGCCCGGTGGACCGGATTATCCGCAAGGTGCGGATAGGCGACGTGCCCCTGCACACCATGCACCGTCAGGTTGGCAGTAATTGATCCACGACGGCCATTTTTCACCACGTCACCGACCACTTCCGTACTGGACGGCTCACCGACCAGGCAATAGTCGAGCCGTTCCCGGCGCGCCATCAGCCGTTCAACCACTTTAACCGTGCCGTTGGTCCCGCTGGCCTCCTCATCAGAGGTAATCATAAAGGCGAGTCGCCCTCTGTGATGGGGACGTGCTGCAACAAAACGTTCGGCAGCTACCACCATGGCGGCCAGTGAACCTTTCATGTCGGCCGCACCACGACCAAACAGCATGCCATCGCGTATGGTGGGCTCAAAAGGTGGGTTGATCCAGCGACTGGCATCGCCAGGCGGCACCACATCGGTGTGACCGGCAAACGCCAGTGTTTCACCTTCGCCACGGGTGGCCCAGAAATTCAGGGTGTCGTCGATGTTCATCGTTTCAATCTTAAAACCAATAGCTTCAAGACGGGCGATCAGCAGAGCCTGACATCCGGCATCATCGGGGCTGAGGGAAGGGCGACGAATAAGCTGCTGCGTCAGCTCAATGACCGGGCAAAACATATTATGACCTCTCCTGGATAGCATTCTGATAGGTGGCTTCGCTGAAACCGGCGAGCAAACTGCCATCCGGGGTGCGCAACAGCGGGCGCTTAATCATGGCGGGATGCGCCAGCATCAGCGCTTTGGCGCTGCTGGCATCGGTAACCCCTTCACGGTCGGTCTCTGGCAGTTTACGCCAGGTGGTGCCGCGGGTATTAAGCAGGGCTTCGTAGCCCAGCGCATCGATAAATTCCTGCAGCAGGACATCGCTCAGGCCATCGGCACGGTAATCGTGAAAGTGATACTCAACGCCTGCGTCTGTTAAAAAGCGCCGGGCTTTTTTTATGGTGTCGCAATTTTTAATCCCGAACATCACCCACTGCGTGCTCATTGCCCGATCCTTATTGTCCTGTGAGAAGTAAAAGCTGAAAAAGCAGCCAAAGCGCGAGTTTACCATAGTGTGATCCGTTGCGGCAGTTGCCGGGGCGCGGGAATCTGACCCGCGATCGTGTCGTGAAAGCCACCGTTTATCCTCGGGTAACCGCTATCAATTTCTCAGGTAATCATTACCTTGCTTAGCATTATTTTATTCGGAATTTCGCCATGCAGATAAAATAGTCTACCGCTGGGCTTAAAATAAATTATTTTCAATCGGGTTAAGGAGTTGCTGAAATGTGCGTCAGCTTCCAGAACCGGCAGAATTCATGTTTTTATCAGGCTTGCCGATAAATAAAACAGGTGTAACCGTATTCACCTGATTAAAAAAAGAGCGTAACATCGCCAGCACAATAAGAGAGGGCATCATGATTGACACTGAAATGGGAACCTGGAAAGAATTTATCGAAGCAATGTTACGCAACAAGTAACAGGCTGAGGTAAAGGCGGGGTAAACCTGCTGACTGGAATTCTTACCACACACAGAAATAAGGCGGCCACTGACATCAGTGGCCGCTTTTTATTTGCCTCAGTGATCAGTCGAGTGGCTTCTCTTTCAGCGGGAAGCGACGGCGAACCAGCACAAAGAACAGCGGCACAAAAAAGATCGCCAGCAGCGTGGCGGAGATCATTCCACCCATCACACCGGTTCCTACCGCGTGCTGACTGCCGGAGCCTGCGCCGCTGCTGATTGCCATCGGCAGCACGCCAAAGATAAAGGCCAGCGAGGTCATCAGAATCGGTCGCAGACGCTGACGCGATGCCTCCAGCGTGGACTCCACCAGTTCGCGTCCTTTACTGTTAATCTCATTAGCAAATTCCACAATCAGGATGGCGTTTTTGGCGGATAACCCGACGACTGTCAGCAGGCCCACCTGGAAGTAGACATCATTCTCCAGTCCGCGCAGCCAGGTCGCAATCAACGCGCCGACGACACCCAGTGGAACCACCAGCATCACCGAGAACGGAATTGACCAGCTTTCATACAGTGCGGCCAGGCAGAGGAATACAACCAGCAACGATATCGCATACAGCGCCGGTGCCTGTGAGCCAGAGAGGCGCTCCTGATAAGAAGCACCTGTCCACTGGAACCCGACGCCCAGCGGCAGGGCATTCACCAGCTTTTCCATCTCGTCCATTGCCGTGCCGCTGCTGACGCCATTAGCCGCTTCCCCGACAATCTCCAGTGAAGAATAACCGTTATAGCGTTCAAGACGGGGTGAGCCGGTCTCCCAGCGGCTGGTGGCAAACGCGGAGAAGGGGACCATTTTGCCGCTGCTGTTGCGCACATACCACTTATTGACGTCGTCCGGCAGCATGCGGAATTCGGCGGCGGCCTGTACATAGACCTTTTTCACCCGGCCGCGATCAAGAAAGTCGTTCACATAGGTTGAGCCCCAGGCCGTGGTCATCGTGTCGTTGATGGTATCCAGCGACACGCCCAGCGCCTGCGCTTTACGGGCATCGACATCGATCTGCAGCTGCGGACTGTCATCCAGTCCATTGTGCCGTACCCGTGACAGCGACTTATCGTTGCCTGCCATCTCCAGCAGTTTGTCGCGCATCGCCATCAGTTGGGTATGGCCGATACCGGCGTGATCCTGCAGTTCCATGTCAAAACCAGAGCTGCTGCCCATGCCGGTGATAGCAGGTGGACTGCTGGCAATCACCCGGCCCTCTTTAATCTTCTGAAACGCTTTGGTCGCGCGATCGATAATCGCAAACGAAGTCCGATCGGCGCCGGGCCGCGCTTCCCAGTCTTTCAGACGGACAAACAGACGTGCGACGTTCTGTCCATTGCCGCCCGGCCCGGCACCGATAGTGGAGAAAACCGACAGTACGTTGGCCTTCTCCTTGGTGAGATAATAATTTTCGACTTTGGCAACGACGCTGGCCGTTTGCTCAAGCGTCGCACCTGCCGGAAGCTGAACCTGAGTCAGGAATACGCCGCGATCTTCCAGCGGCAGAAACGACGTCGGCAGACGCAGAAACAGAAACGCCATCAGGCCAATAATCGCGACATAGACCAGCAGCCAGCGACCACCTGTGCGCAGGATGCCCGCAACGCCGCGTTCATAGCGGTCAGCATTACGATTAAAGTGGCGATTGAACCAGCCGAAGAAGCCGCGACGCTCGTGCACCTCGCCCTGCGCAGCGGGTTTGAGCAGTGTGGCACAGAGCGCTGGCGTCAGGATCATCGCTACCAGCACTGACAGCACCATCGCCGAGACAATGGTGATTGAGAACTGACGATAAATGGCGCCAACGGTACCGCCGAAAAACGCCATTGGCACAAACACCGCAGAGAGCACCAGCGCGATACCCACCAGTGCACCCTGAATCTGTCCCATCGATTTTCGTGTGGCAGCACGCGGCGAAAGTCCCTCTTCATGCATGATGCGTTCAACGTTCTCCACCACCACAATGGCATCATCCACCAGTAGTCCTATCGCCAGCACCATGGCAAACATGGTCAGGGTATTGATGCTGAATCCAAAGGCATAAAGGACGCTAAAGGTGCCAAACAGCACTACCGGCACCGCAATGGTGGGAATTAAGGTGGCGCGGAAGTTCTGCATAAACAGATACATCACGCCAAATACCAGCACGATTGCTTCAAGCAGCGTCTTCACCACATCGGTAATTGATGCTTTGACGAACGGCGAGGTTTCATAGGCAATTTTTGCTTCCAGGCCGTGAGGGAAATAGTGCGAGAGTTCCTCTATACGCGCCCGTACCAGCTTATCAGTGTTCATCTCATTGGCACCGGACGCGAGCTTCACGCCCAGGCCTGACGCAGGCTGGCCGTTATAGCGGCTCAGATAATCATACTTCTCTGCGCCCAGCGCCACGGTGGCGACATCGCCCAGCGTCACCACAGAACCGTCGGGATTGTTCTTCAGGGTAATGGCCCGGAACTGCTCGGGGGTCTGCAGCATCGACTGGGCGTTGACCGTGGCGTTAAGTGCCTGTTTCTCCACCGACGGCAGGCCACCGACCTGACCCACAGCCACCTGGGTATTCTGCGACTGGATTGCATTGACGACATCGTCGGTGGTGAGCGCGTAAGCGATCAGTTTGTTGGGATCGAGCCAGATGCGCATCGCATATTGCGAGCCGTAAGCATCAACCTGGCCGACGCCATCAATACGGCTCAGCGGGTCCTGAATATTACTGGCGACATAGTCTGAAATATCCTGCTTATCCATACTGCCGTCGGTCGAGACGAAGGCCACCATCAGAATATTGCTGTCACCGGTTTTGTTGACCGTCACGCCCTGCGACTGCACCGCCTGCGGCAATTTGCGCAGGGCGGACTGCAACTGGTTCTGAACCTGCTGGCGGGCTTCGTCGGGATTGGTCCCGGCAGTAAAGGTGAGGGTGATTTGCGCCTGACCGGTGTTGCTGCTGTTCGAGGACATGTACATCAGATTATCGATGCCGGTCATGTTCTGCTCGATCACCTGAGTCACGGTGTTTTCCAGCGTCTCGGCGGATGCGCCGGGATAGTTAGCGGTGATACGCACATTAGGTGGAGCCAGATCGGGATACTGCTCAACAGGCAGCGAAATAATCGAAAGGGTGCCACACAGGCACAGCAGAATCGCCAGCACCCAGGCAAAAATGGGGCGGTCGATAAAGAAATTCGACATTAAATCGACACTCCTCAGGACTTATTATTATCGGTCAGGCCCACCGGCAACGGGCCACAGGCAGAAAGGTCGCAGGGTCTTTACACGATTCTCCGCCGCCTTTCACTTTACGTGCGGCAGCGAGGGAAATCGTGGAGAAATTGAGGAGAAAATGTAAATTCGTTGGCTATTTGCGGCTTTCAAGCCACATCACCGTGGCGGCAACGCGTGAACGGACATCCAGCTTACGCAGAAGGTTACGGATATGCACTTTCACTGTCTCTTCAGAGATATGCAGAATGGCAGCGATCTCTTTGTTTGACAGGCCACGCGCCACCTCCTGGAGCACGTCGCACTCGCGGTCAGTGAGAAGACGCAGAGGGTCGGCGCTGTGCTGACGGTTATCCAGATAGCTGGCGACGCCCTCACTAAAGACTTTCTCGCCCCGCGATGCCTGCAGAATATGTCCCAGCAGAATCTCTGGCTCGCTGTCCTTGAGCAGATAGCCGTCGGCACCGGCATCCACCATGGCAAAAATATCACTGCGGGCATCGGAGACGGTCAGCACCAGGATGCGCGAGCTGATACCTTCGTGGCGCAGCGCCTTTAGGGTATCCAGCCCGGACATGCCTTTCATATTGAGGTCGAGCAGAATGATGTCAGGTTCCTGACGGCGGGCTTCCGCCAGCGCTTCGGTGCCATTGTTAGCCTCGGCGATCACGTCCAGCCGGGGATCCAGTGCCAGCAGCTGACGAACGCCGCGGCGCATCAGAGGGTGATCATCCACAATCATCAATGTTAATGCGGGCTGTTGCATAATTTCTCCGTTTTATCGTTTCAGACTGCGGCGGGGCAACACGTATCGCGCACCGGTATGCCTGTGTTCAGCCTTTAATAGCCTGCTATCTGTAGCCAGTAGCGTGTTTTAATTATTTGAAGGATAAATTACGTTAGCTGCCGTGCCGGTTGCGGTGGAAAGCGCAGTTCAACCCGTGTCCCTTGATCCTGTGCATGAAGGGTCAGATTACCATTAAGGCGCTGGGCACGTTCAGCCATAATCGTCAGACCGTAATGGCCTGGAGGTTCGTTAGTACTGCCGATGCCCACGCCGTCATCCGTTATTGTAAGTAAGTGCTCACCCTGATTGCTGTGCTGATAGTCCACGTTGATCACCTGCGCACTCGCATGACGGATCGCATTCAGCAACGCCTCCCGGGCGATCTGCAAGACATGTACCTGCTGCTGTGCCTCCAGACTCTGCAGGCCGGTCTGATAGTTAAAATGTATCTCTGCGCCGCTCTTTTCCTGCAACGAGGCGATCATTGCCTGCATCGCCGCCACCAGATCTGCCTGCTCAATGGTCAGGCGGAAGGTGGTCAGCAGTTCGCGCAACTGACGGTAGGCATCAGCCAGCGCCTGATCGAAGTCAGCGATAATCGCATGGGCGGCACTGTCATCCTTGTCCACGGTGCGGCGTAACAGGGTCAGCTGAATACGTAAAAAGGAGAGTGACTGCGCCAGTGAGTCATGTAATTCCCGGGCAATCGTCGTTCGCTCTTCAATCAGCAGCATTTGTTGATACTGCTGCTGTGCCTGCCAGATCCAGATTGCGCGTCCCAGCATCGCCGCAAGACTGCGCATCAGCTCATCCGGTGGGGAAGCGCCACATGTCTGCCAGCGCAATTCGCCAATCTGCTGCTCATCCTGCTGTAATGGCTGACGTTGCCACTCACCAGCCGCCTTTTCGTCACCGGCGCGGAACTGAAACTGGTCGCTCTCGAGCCAGATTGCCGTCAGTTTTTCACGCGTCAGCACCGTGGTCAGCACCGCTTCAAACAACGCCGGATGCAGTGGGCTGGCGGTCAGCATTTGTGAGCTGTCATAGAGTAGCGACAGCGTGCGATTCGCCTGAGTTAAGTCTTCCGTCTTTGCGCGAACCGTACTCTCCAGCAACTGGTAATGCGAATGCAGGCGTGCCGCCATACCGCTAAAGGCATGCGACAGAACCCGCAGCTCATTTTGTTGCTCAACGTGCAACGGCGGAAAAGCAAAGTTGCCATTCTCGACGTAGCGGCTGGCCTTGACCAGCGCATTCAGTGGCCGCACGACATGCAGTCGGGTAAAGCGAATCGTCATGAGCGCCAGCGCCACAATCGCAATAACACCGACCAGGCTGCTGGCGGCCACCAGATGCATTTTTAATTCGGTATAGCGTTGCAGACCCAGAACAAAGCGATCAATTTCCCCGACGTAAATGGGCACCTGCTGCTGCAAGGCCACGCTATCACCCCGTTGCAACGCCTGTTGCAGGAGAGGCCAGGCGGCGCGCAGTCGCTGGTAGCGAACGCCCACTTCGCGTGGTACCCAGGGCCGATCAAGATTGTGCAGCACTGGCGCATCCAGCGTTTGCTGATAGCGCGCGAAATGTTGCGGCAGGTTTTGCGGCTGACGGCTGGCATCCCAGGCCATGCGATAGCTCTGCATGCGCAGTGAACCCGCCAGATTAATCGCCTCGGCGTCGCGCTGACTGCTGAGTAGCGTGACTAAGGCCAGACTGGTGGTGAGAAGCGACAGCAGGACAATGGCGCTGAGGGCCCGAGCGATGCTTTGTGTAACTGAACGTTTAACGATCACATGAATGGCCCTCTTCTGAGTGGGGGAATTATATGAGCGAAGTCACGCAACGCAAATGATCCCTTCCCTGTTTATCGCACAGGACATTACAGGTCGCACATAAAATGACCTCGACTGACACTTCCCAGGATGCGTTACGATTTTACGGTTAAAAAGGGAACAGGTTTACATCGTGCCGATGTTGCTTTTCATTGCAGCGCTAATAATTCACTCAGTCATTAGCAACGCAATCCCGATCACAGATCAAGGAGCATCCAATGAAAAAACTGAGTGCTGTACTGGCGGGTGCTTTACTGGCTACCGCCTCATTTGCCACCTTCGCCGCCGCGCCCGTCGATCGGTCACAGGCGCTGGGTATGCAGAGCATCGGCAGTGTGTCTGTTTCCGGCGTACGCGGTTCACTGGATGATGCGAATCGCCAGTTATCGCAAAAAGCGCAAGAGATGGGCGCCAGCCATTACCGTGTTATCGGTGTCGATAATCCAGGCGATTCCAGCCTGTGGAGCGGCACCGCAGAGATTTATCGCTAACCCAACCCTCCTGTTTCCATCCCTGTAGCTTTTACCGGCCTGAAAATGGCCGGTTTTTTTGTTTTTGTGCATCATGATGGATTCTTACAAATCAGCCTGTGCATCTGCCCGGTATATTTTGCTTCGTTCTTGCAGAACGGGTAGGATTCATCGCCGTAAATTCCCGCGTTGCCCGGCACTCACTCACGGGCAAAGGCACAGAGGAAAATCCCCCATTTTGCAGGACGTTACGTCCGCATTGGGGAGACGACGACTGATAGTCCGGACAAACAGGAATGCTATGAAATCCAAAAAGAAAACCCCAGGTGAGATGCGCGCTGCGAAACGGCGCTGGCTGAATTCTCACGATGCTGGCTACCAGAAAGCGATGGGTAACCGTCACGTTCAGATGATTGCGATCGGCGGTGCTATCGGCACCGGTTTGTTCCTGGGTGCCGGTGGCCGCTTGCAGGCTGCAGGCCCCGCGTTAGCCCTCATCTATCTGGTGTGTGGCATCTTCTCCTTCTTCATTCTGCGTGCGCTGGGCGAACTGGTGTTACACCGCCCGAGCAGTGGCAGCTTTGTCTCTTATGCCCGTGAATTCCTGGGTGAGAAAGCCTCCTACGTTGCAGGCTGGATGTATTTCGTCAACTGGGCGATGACCGGTATCGTCGATATCACCGCCGTTGCGCTTTACATGCACTACTGGGGCGCGTTTGGTGATGTGCCACAATGGGTCTTTGCACTGGGCGCGCTGGCGATTGTCGGCACCATGAACATGATTGGCGTTAAGTGGTTTGCCGAGATGGAGTTCTGGTTTGCGCTGGTGAAAGTGCTGGCAATTGTGATTTTCCTGGTGGTGGGTGTGGTGTTTCTTGGCACCGGCAAGCCGCTGGATGGCAACAGCACCGGTTTCCATCTGATTACTGATAACGGCGGCCTGTTCCCGCACGGCCTGCTGCCCGCGCTGGTGCTGATTCAGGGCGTCGTATTCGCCTTTGCCTCAATTGAGCTGGTCGGTACGGCGGCCGGTGAATGTAAAGACCCGCAAACCATGCTGCCGAAAGCGATCAATAGTGTGATCTGGCGTATTGGTCTGTTCTATGTCGGTTCGGTTGTGTTGCTGGTGCTGCTGCTGCCATGGAATGCCTATCAGGCGGGCCAGAGTCCATTCGTGACATTCTTCTCGAAACTTGGCGTGCCTTACGTTGGCAGCATCATGAACATCGTGGTCCTGAGCGCAGCGCTCTCCAGCCTGAACTCCGGCCTCTATTCAACCGGGCGTATTCTGCGTTCCATGTCGATGGGTGGCTCTGCACCGAAATTCATGTCAAAGATGAACGGTCAGCAGGTCCCTTATGCCGGTATTCTCGTCACCATTGCCGTTTATGTCATTGGTGTAGTGCTTAACTACTATGTGCCTTCTCAGGTATTTGAGATCGTCCTGAACGTTGCCTCACTGGGCATTATCTCCTCCTGGGCCTTTATCGTGGTCTGCCAGCTGCGTCTGCGCAAAGCGATCAAAGAAGGCAAAGCAGATGATGTCAGCTTCAAGCTGCCAGGTGCGCCGTTCACCTCATGGCTGACGCTGCTGTTCCTGTTCAGCGTGCTGGTGCTGATGGCGTTTGACTACCCGAACGGGACGTACACCATTGCCTCTATTCCGCTGATTGCAGTGCTGCTGGTGCTGGGATGGTTTGGTGTGCGTAAGCGTGTTAACGCTATCGCGCAGACCGAACAGGATCATCATGAGGATGAGCCTCAGTCAACCCGACTGGCTGACGATACGTCACGCTGATCAGGTCTGCATCAATCAGGGCCAGCCTTCGGGCTGGCTTTTTTTTGGCCGCTAATCGCCTTTCTGGCAATGCGAATTAGGATAGTTTTCCGGCAAGCCTGGCCCTATGATGAATAACTCCCTTTATGCGGTAGCGGAGTCTCCATGTCGTTTAAGATCAACATCATCAAAAATAAGCTCCTGTCTGAAAACTGGTTTGTGCTGCGCAACTACACCTATGACATCACCGATCGCCGTGGCGAGGTTATCCGTCATAAACGCGAAGTCTACGATCGCGGAAACGGGGCGACCATCCTGCTCTATAATCGCGAAAAGAATAGCGTCGTCCTGACGCGCCAGTTCCGCATCGCGACGTACGTCAACGGCAACGACGGCGGCATGTTAATTGAAGCCTGCGCGGGCTTGCTGGACGACGACTCCCCGGAAGATTGCATCCGCAAAGAGGCGATTGAAGAGACCGGATATGCAGTCGGTGAGGTGGAGACACTCTTTACCTGCTATATGTCGCCGGGCGGCGTGACCGAACTGATCCACTTTTTTGCGGCAGAATACAACGAATCACTGCGCGACAACCCAGGCGGTGGCGTTGAGGATGAGTCAATTGATGTGCTGGAACTGAGCTTCCCTGATGCGCTGGCGATGGTGGCCGATGGCCGTATTCGCGACGGTAAAACCATTATGCTGCTACAGCATGCGCAGATTGCGGGATGGCTGAGGCCTTAGGAAACCCATCTGTCATACCTGTTGCCGCGCAGCAGCGCTGAACGTGGAAGGATGCAGCTTTATCCACCTTATGTACGCTTTTTAAGCACTTAACTGCGCTTTTTGCACAGGTTCACAGAATGCGAACCCTGCCAGGCCCGTTGATGCGCTATCCTCTCCATTCTGGTTATTCGGGGATCGATTTTCTTAATGTCGTATTGGATGAAATCGCTGTGGCTGTTGCCGTCTTTGTGGGTTGCCTGTGTTCAGGCGGAACCGTTGCAAAAGTCATTCAACGACTGGCAAATTACCTGCAACAATGTCGCCTTTTGCGTGGCGCGCAATATTCCAGGCGACAAAGGGTTGGTGATGACGATTTCGCGTCATGCGGGCGTCAACGATCGCCCCTTGCTGCGTATTGACTATGGCAGCGCCTACAGTGGTGCGCTGCCTGGCGGTCCGCTTCAGGATAACCTGCTGCTCGATCAGCGCCGCCTTAAGCCCGACCTCAAACACTGGACGGTAGAACCTCATCATCTCGCCACCAGCAATACCATCGCGATAGATGAGTTCCTTGATCTGGTGATGGAGGCGAAAACCCTGCAGCTCACCTTTGATCCCAATGCGCTGATCTCGCTGCGCGGCATGAAAGCTGCACTGTTGCTGATGGATGACACCCAGGGTCGGGTCAACAGCCTGAGCGCGTGGATCAAACGTGGCGACCGTGCCAGCTGGGACGTTCCGCCGCCGCCTGCGCTGCCGCCATTGCGGCCTGCTGTCGAGCCGCCCGCAGCACTGACGCGCGATGAGACCAGCGGACTCATTGATTACGGCACCTGGCGGGTCAATACCGATTCCTGTTCACTCGATCCGCTACGCCGGGAAGTCAGCGTGGCTCCCCTCACTGACCAGCGCGCGCTGCTGCTGGTCAGTTGTGAAATGGGGGCCTATAACGTGATCGATCTGGCGTTTGAAGTGACACGCAGCCAGCCTTACGTGGCACGGGGTATTACCTTAACCCTGCCGTTTACACCGCCGGGTGCCAGCGATCGTCAGCTGGAGCTGATTAACGCCGAGTATGATGCGGCCAGCGGCCAGCTCTACACCTTTGGTAAAGGACGGGGACTGGGCGATTGTGGCAGTGCGACACGCTGGCAGTTTGATGGCACGCGTTTTGTGTTAGCGGAGTATGCGGAAGAGTCGACCTGTGACGCCTGGCACAGCAGTGATGACTGGCCAACCCTGTGGGTCAGCCAGTCTGACGTTAGCGTACAGCAGCGTTAAGGAATGGCCTGCACCATCATCGGTGAGCCCAGTTGGTTACCCACCAGTTCGGCCAGCATATTGTTCACGCCGTCGCTCATTGGCGTAAAGCGGGTCAGCGGCGAGCGCGTCACCACGACAAACACCCCAACGTTATGCTGCGGCACCATCGCCATATAGGTGATGAAACCGCCACCGCCGCCGGTTTTCTGAATAATGCCCGGGCGACCATTTTTTGGCCCCATATAGACCCAGCCCATACCCAGTGCATCCGCTTTACCCGGCACATCCATGCCTTCAACTTTGTGCAGCTGATCGCGACGGTAAATCAGCGTTTGCAGTCGATCGATCTGCGGCGTGCGATGGTTTACGGAAGAGTTAAGGAACTGCTGCATCCAGCGGCCCATATCATCCGGCGTGGAATAGACGCCGCCGCTGCCGATCGCCGCCAGCGTGTTATTACACGGGCTGGCACCTTTCTCCGCCACCATCAGGCGTCCGCACTGCTCAGGCGACGGCGTAAAGGTGGTGTCTTTCATGCCGAGCGGGCGGGTTATCAGTTGCTGAAACAGCGCCGGATAAGGGGTGCCGGCGGCGCGTGACAGCGCATCGCTCAACAGATCGTAGCCCAGGTTGGAGTAGGCGGCACTGCTGCCGGGTGCCGCTTTAAGGCTGGCGCGCGCCAGCCATGTCCAGCGCTCGCTTTTCGTCGGCCAGACAAACACCGGACGCTGCGCTTTGCCGCCCGGCTGTTCGCGCGGCAGTCCGCTGGTGTGGGTTGAGAGATTAATCAGGCGAATAGGCTGGCCGTTATACGTGGGCACGCGTGCACCTGGAGGCGCATATTTACTCAGGGGATCGTCAAGGCGAATCTGTCCGCGTTCAGCCATCTTCACCATCACTTCACTGGTCATCAGCTTACTCAGCGAGGCGATGCGAATCAGTGAATCTTTCTGCGGACGGACATTGTTGCCGGGACGGGTGTCACCGAAGCTGGCGAACACCCGCTGATTGCCATCTATCGCCACCAGCGCCATGCCGGTTGCACCGCTGCCATAAAAAATATGTTCCGCATAGCGATCAACAATCTGAGAAGCCAGCAGCGGATCGGGCGCGACCTGCGCCATGCTTTTTAAAGGAAGCAGTGAAACCATCAGGGCCAGTAAATAGGGTGTACGCATGTTCAACGGAAGTGGCTTCGCTATAGATATCGGAGAAAATCTGCCTTCACTCATCAGAATGCGGCAGGTCAGACCCGTTTTTATCCCGGCAGGAACAACAGCAGGAAAAGAGGGCCAGCCAGCGTACAGGCAGCATTGAATAGGACGGCTCTATAGTAATCAGTTTGCGCGGGGCGTGAAGAGGGGAATAGAGGTTTTTTTCTGTTTCAGTTTTTAAGATGAAATGGCCCTTCCCGGTGAGCCGGGAAGGGCGCAGGCATTAAACAGGCTTGAGTAATGCTTCAGCATGGCTGACGATATTCTCAACCGTGAAGCCAAACTCTGCGAACAGCTGGCTGGCAGGGGCGGACTCACCAAAGGTGGTCATCCCGACAATTGCACCATCCAGACCGACATACTTGAACCAGTAGTCAGCAATACCTGCTTCGACTGCCACACGCGCTTTCACGCCGCTCGGCAGAACAGATTCGCGGTAAGCGGCATCCTGCGCATCAAACAGGTCAGTTGAAGGCAGTGAAACCACCCGCACCTTGTGACCGCCCGTGGTGAGTTTTTCTGCTGCACCCAGCGTGATTTCAATCTCAGAACCGGTGGCGATCAGAATCACGTCTGGCGTGCCGTCGCAATCCTTCAGCACGTAGCCGCCGCGTTTGATATTTTCGATCTGCTCCGGGGTACGTTCCGGCTGCAGCAGGTTCTGACGGGAGAGGATCAGCGCGGTTGGACCGTGATGGCGCTCAATAGCCGCTTTCCACGCCACCGCCGTTTCCACCTGGTCACAAGGACGCCATACGCTCATGTTTGGCGTCAGACGCAGGCTGGCGATCTGCTCAACCGGCTGGTGCGTCGGGCCATCTTCGCCCAGACCGATGGAGTCATGAGTGTAGACCAGAATCTGACGCGCCTTCATTAACGCCGCCATACGCGCGGCGTTTCGCGCATATTCAACAAACATCAGGAAGGTGGCAGTGTAAGGAACGAAACCGCCATGGTGCGCGATCCCGTTACCAATCGCCGTCATGCCAAATTCACGCACGCCGTAGTGAATGTAGTTACCGGCCGGATCCTCTTTGATCGATTTGGAGCCTGACCAGATAGTGAGGTTACTCGGTGCCAAATCGGCCGAGCCGCCAAGGAATTCCGGCAGCATTTTACCGTACGCTTCCAGCGAATTTTGTGACGCTTTGCGGCTGGCGATTTTCTGCGGATTAGCCTGCAGTTCCTGAATGAAACGGGCTGCTTCAGTTTCCCAGTTGGCCGGCATTTCGCCATTCATGCGGCGTTCATACTCTTTCGCCAGCTCAGGATAGGCTGCTTTGTAAGCGGCAAATTTCGCATCCCAGGCTTTTTCACGTTCAGCACCCGCCGCTTTGGCATCCCACTGCTGGTAGATTTCAGCCGGGATTTCAAACGCCGGGTAGTTCCAGCCCAGTTGCTTACGGGTCAGAGCAACTTCAGCCTCACCCAGCGCTGCGCCGTGCGACTCCTCTTTACCGGCTTTGTTCGGTGATCCGAAACCGATAATGGTGCGGCAGATAATCAGTGAAGGCTTATCGGTAACGCTCTGTGCTTCTTTAATGGCGTCACGAATAGCATCAGCGTCATGTCCGTCGATGTCGCCAATCACATGCCAGTTGTAGGACTCAAAGCGTTTGTGGGTGTCGTCGGTAAACCAGCCTTCGGTCTCACCATCGATTGAAATACCGTTATGGTCGTAGAAGCCAATCAGTTTACCCAGGCCCAGGGTGCCCGCCAGTGAACAGACTTCGTGCGAGATCCCTTCCATCAGACAGCCATCGCCCATAAACACATAGGTGTGGTGATCGACGATGTCATGGTCCGGACGGTTAAACTGCGCGGCCAGCGTGCGTTCTGCAATCGCCAGACCCACGGCATTAGCCAGTCCCTGACCCAGCGGGCCGGTGGTGGTTTCAACGCCTGGGGTATAGCCAATTTCCGGGTGACCTGGCGTTTTAGAGTGCAGCTGGCGGAAATTTTTCAACTCTTCAATTGGCAGGTCATAGCCGCTGAGGTGAAGCAGGCTATAAAGCAGCATGGAGCCGTGGCCGTTGGAGAGGATAAAGCGGTCGCGATCAAGCCAGGCGGGATTGGTCGGATTATGCTGGAGGAAGTCGCGCCACAACACTTCGGCGATATCGGCCATACCCATCGGCGCACCGGGGTGGCCTGAATTTGCCTTCTGGACGGCATCCATGCTCAGTGCACGGATCGCGTTTGCCAACTCTCTGCGTGAGGACATACAGTTCTCCCTTGTTATGCATCAGGGCGGGAATGTCCCGCCCGATTAAAATGAGGACTACAGGCGTGCGGCGAGCACATCTTCCAGTTTCTGCTGGTCAACCGCGAACTGGCGGATGCCGTCAGAGAGTTTCTCAACGGCCATCGGGTCCTGGTTATGTTCCCAGCGGAACTCCGCTTCGGAGAGCGGCGATGGCTGATGGAAGCCTTCTGTGGAGGGCTCCAGTTTGCGCTCCAGCGGCGCATCACTGTTCTGCATCTCTTCCAGCAGGTTGGGGGAGATCGTCAGGCGATCGCAGCCCGCCAGCGCGATAATCTGCTCCACTTTACGGAAGCTGGCACCCATGATGATGGTGCTGTAACGGTGCTTTTTGTAGTAATCGTAAATGCGACGCACAGACTTCACGCCGGGATCTTCATCCGCCACATAGGGTTCCATCGGCTTGCGTGAGTTGTACCAGTCATAGATGCGGCCAACAAACGGGGAGATCAGGAACACGCCCGCTTCGGCACAGGCACGCGCCTGGGCAAAGGAGAAGAGCAGTGTCAGGTTGCACTTAATGCCGTTTTTCTCCAGCTCTTCTGCTGCACGGATACCTTCCCAGGTCGACGCCAGCTTAATCAGTACGCGAGAGCGGTCGATACCGTGCTCTTCATACATCCGAATCAGTTTTTCTGCTTTGGTGACACACATGCCACGATCGAAGGAGAGGCGCGCATCCACTTCGGTCGAAACACGGCCCGGTATGCTCTTCAGGATTTCCATACCGAGGTTGATCGCCACTTTGTCGCTGGCATTAATAATCTGGGTCTCTTTGCTGCCACCCTGTTTTTTGGCGTACTCAATCGCGTCATCCATCAGGTGTTTATACCCTTCGAGACCGGACGCTTTCAGAATGAGTGAGGGGTTGGTGGTAGCGTCTTCCGGATGGTAATTACGAATCGATTCGATATCACCACTGTCCGCCACCACGGTGGTGAACTGTTTTAGGGCTTCTAACTGATTCATCTCTAAACTCCTTGAAAAGAAAAATGAAAGCGAACAGGGAGCACCTCAGGCCTCGCAGCCGGTCTGTGGCATGTTCTGCTACCGGTAACGCGAACCCATAACATTGCAACAGAGACTTTCTGATGGAAATGCGGTTTCTCTGATTGTTGCGCTGCGAGGCGGTGCGAAGGAGCCGTCATGCGGTTTTTACCGTGGGATGCGCCATATTCCATCTGTAAGCATAGCAGTCACGCGGAATGACGCAGGCTGCACTGTAGCAATCCGTGCCCTGTAAAAAAGAATAAACCGATCAGGAGAGAGGTAAGCGCAGCGCGGGGGCAGGCTCGCGCTGCAGCGGCAGAAGAAATCAGACGGGCAGGTTCAGCCAGTTTTTCACCGGCAGGAAATCGCGATAGAGAGCCGCTTCAGGAGAGCCGGCCTCGGGATGGTAATCATATTCCCAGCGCACCAGCGGTGGCATCGACATCAGGATCGATTCTGTGCGGCCACCGGTCTGCAGGCCAAACAGCGTGCCACGGTCCCACACCAGATTAAACTCCACATAGCGACCACGGCGGTAGAGCTGGAACTGGCGCTCACGATCGCCCCAAGGATGATCTTTACGGCGCGCCACAATGGGCCGATAAGCATCGATAAAGCCGCGGCCTACCGACTGCATAAAGCTGAAGCTCTGCTCAAAGTCGGGCGTATTGAGATCGTCAAAAAAGAGACCGCCAATGCCGCGCTGCTCATCACGATGCTTCAGATAAAAATAGTCGTCGCACCATTTTTTGTAGCGTGGATAAACATCTTCACCAAAAGGCTGACAAATGTTTGCTGCAGTCTGATGCCAGTGCAGCGCATCTTCTTCGAAGCCATAAAAGGGGGTCAGGTCAAAGCCGCCGCCAAACCACCAGACCGGATCGGCACCCGGTTTCTCGGCGATAAAGAAGCGCACGTTGGCGTGACTGGTGGGCACATAGGGATTCTTCGGGTGGATCACCAGAGAAACCCCCATCGCTTCAAAGCTACGACCCGCCAGCTCTGGCCGGTGCGCGGTAGCTGATGCTGGCATCTGATCGCCATGCACATGCGAAAAGTTGACGCCTGCCTGCTCAAACACCGCGCCATTGCGCAGGACGCGGCTCTGACCGCCGCCGCCGCCAGGACGCTGCCAGCTATCCTCGGCAAACTGTGCGCCGCCATCTTCAGCTGCCAGCTGGTTACAAATCTCATCCTGCAGTGCGAGCAGGAATGCTTTTACGCGTGAAATATCAGCCATCTTTTCGCTTATCGTTTGTCAAAGTCTGACGCGATTATACGCAAAACCGCGCCGCTTGCATGAGTACGGCGAGTGCCCGGACCTAAACCGGCTATCTGCATCAGGCGTTGCGGCGGTCAAACTCATCAAAGTAATTGACGATGCCGCTGGCAATTGCAGAGGCAATTTTCTGGCGAAACGCCGTCGTGCCGAGTAATTGCTCTTCGCGCGGATTGGTAATAAAGGAAGTCTCAACCAGCACGGAGGGGATCGACGGTGACTTGAGTACCGCAAAGGCCGCCTGCTCGGTGTGCTGGCTATGAAGATGATGCACCGGTCGGATCTGGTCCAGCACGTGCTTGCCCAGTGTCAGGCTGTTCTTGATGGTGTCAGTCTGCACCAGGTCGAACAGGATCTGCTGCAGATAGTGATCCTGCTGCTGCGCTTTCACGCCGCCCAGTTTGTCTGCATCGTTCTCCCGCTGTGACAGGTAACGCGCCATGGAGCTGCTGGCCCCACGATTAGAGAGCGCAAATACGGAGGCGCCACTGGCGTCGGGGCTGGTAAAGCCGTCGGCATGAATCGACATAAAGAGATCGGCGCCGTGCTGATGCGCGATCTCGACGCGCTGATAGAGCGGGATAAAATGGTCGCTGTCGCGGGTCAGGCGCACTTCAATGCGCGGATGGCTCTGGAGCTGGCGCTGCACGTTGCCAGCGATCTCCAGCACGATGTGTTTCTCTTCTGAACCCTCTTCGCCAACAGCACCGGAGTCGATGCCACCGTGGCCAGGATCGATCATGACGATGCGTTTGCCGTTTTTCGCTGGTGGAGCCGGGCGCGTATGAGGATTTGCTCCGGTCAGGGTTTTTTCTTTAGCCTGAACCGCACGCGGCGTTAAAATGGCTAGCGCCAGCCCGGAAAGCAGTAACTGACGACGATGAATCAAACGTTTAAGCAGGTGCATGTGGGGGTCCGGTAACAGGAATCTTGCCGGTGTTATAGCCTAAGCCTCTGCTGCCTGCGATCACAGAACCATTTCAGGGCATTACTTTGTATTGCAGGTCGCGAACAGGAAATTTGCGCTTTTTTATTTGTCCCTCGCCATGGAGGGTTGCGTGCAGCAGAGAATGCGTGATAATCAGCAAATTGTGCTTATTTGCAGGTAAAGAAGATGGAAATCCGCGCCTTCCGCCAGGAAGATTTTGAAGAAGTGATCACCTTATGGGAACGTTGCGATTTGTTACGGCCATGGAACGATCCGGAGCTGGATATCGAACGCAAAATGAATCACGACCCCGATCTCTTTCTGGTCGCTGAAGTGGGCGGTGTCGTCGTTGGCACGCTGATGGGCGGTTACGATGGTCACCGTGGCGCGGCGTATTACCTGGCGGTGCATCCTGACTATCAGGGACGCGGCTTCGCGAATGCGCTGATGAACCGTCTGGAGAAAAAGCTGATCGCGCGAGGCTGTCCGAAACTGCATCTGATGATTCGTGAAGAGAACGATCAGGTGGTGGCGTTTTATGAGAAGCTCGATTATGAGCCGGTTGATGCGCTGCTGTTTGGTAAGCGTCTGATTGAAGATCGTGAATACTAATCCGTTGCCTGGCTATCAGCCGGACGAATACGACGCGAAAGGGCAGCTACGGCTGCCGTTTCTTTTTTGGCTAATCCTGTTGCTTCAGGCCCGAACCTGGCTGCTGCTGGCGATGGCTGGCGCGTCACGTCAACAGGGCAACGGTCTGCTGGCGCTGTTCTATCCGGATCGTCAGGCGTTCTGGATCGGACTGGCACTGGGTTTACCCGCGCTGGCGGGCCTGCTGCTGACCGGTTATCGCACGCGCCTGCCGCGACTCTGGCAGCACTGGCGCAGCGTACTGGCGCTGTCGCTGTTGGTGAATCTCCTCTGGCAGGGCTGGCAGTTTGTGCAGGGTGATCTGCTCAGCTCACCGCTGCCCTTGTTGCTGACGCTGTTCGACCTGCTGGCGTTGATCTGGCTGCAGTTTAATCGCCGCTGCCGCGACTGCTTTCTGCCCGAACACCATCTCAACTAAACTTTTTGTCGCTTTGCGACTCCAATCATTTCCGCCTTTCCGGCATCGTATTTACAGGAGTT